>Ga0207964_1000119_pt1 | contig 27107 bp, 25 predicted proteins | sample Knorr_S23_td_250_FD_185608 | JGI IMG/M metagenome (GOLD analysis project Ga0207964, IMG submission 185608) | Marine microbial communities from Southern Atlantic Ocean transect - Knorr_S23_td_250_ad_251m_LV_A (SPAdes) (version 2) | ecosystem: Environmental > Aquatic > Marine > Oceanic | place...
TCATGGCTAACATGGATCGATGGTTTAATTGATGCCGGTGAAAAATACTTTAAGCTACACGGTAAGCCTCTTTACTCTTCTCATATGATCGACCTTTCTGCAGAACCTATCAATGAAAATATTGATATCTGTAAAGACTACCTTAAAAGAATGAGTAAAATAGGAATGACTCTTGAAATTGAATTAGGAGTTACAGGTGGTGAAGAAGATGGTGTTGATAATAGCGATGTTGACAATGCAGATCTTTATACTCAGCCTGAAGAAGTTGCTTTTGCCTATGGAGAATTAAAAAAAATATCGAACAGATTTACAATTGCTGCTTCTTTCGGTAATGTACACGGCGTTTACAAACCGGGCAACGTACAACTTACTCCTGTCATCTTAAAAAACTCTCAAGAATTTATTAGAGAAAAATTCAATATTTCTGACAAAAAACCAGTAGATTTCGTGTTTCATGGAGGTTCTGGTTCTACATTGGAAGAAATTAGAGAAGCTGTTTCTTACGGCGTAGTTAAAATGAACATTGACACAGACTTGCAGTATGCTTTCACTGAAGGTGTTAGAGATTACATCCTTGAGAAAAAAGACTACATCATGTCTCAAATTGGCAATCCTGAAGGAAAGGATAAGCCTAACAAAAAACATTATGACCCACGTAAATATTTACGTGCGGGAGAACTTACATTCAAGTCGCGTTTAAAACGCTCTTTTGAGGACTTGAATAACGTAAACACATTACATAAAGTATATGGTTTGGTTTAAACGAAAAGACAAAAAAGTAGTTACAGAAACGAAAGACAAAAAGGAAATCCCCGAAGGTCTGTGGTACAAATGTCCAAAATGCAAGGTAGTCGTTTCTACAGACGAGCATCAGGAAAATCTGTGGGTATGTCACAATTGCAATCACCACGAACGCGTTAACTCAAATGAATATTTTAGTATTCTATTTGACGATAACAAATTCACAGAACTTGATGCAAATATGACATCCGGCGACCCGTTAAAATTTGAAGACACCAAAAAATATACAGATCGTTTAGAAGCAACGAAAAAGAAAACAGGCATCAAAGATGCTGTTACTACCGGTTACGGGAAGCTAAACGATATGGATATCACAATTGCCTGTATGAACTTCAACTTCATTGGAGGTTCTATGGGTTCTGTCGTTGGTGAAAAAATTGCTCGCGCCATTAAACACTCTATCGACAATGAAATTCCATTTATGATGATCTCCAAATCCGGGGGTGCACGAATGATGGAAGCAGCATTCTCTTTAATGCAAATGGCTAAAACATCAGCAAGACTTTCCCAATTATCAGAAAAAAAGATTCCTTACATTTCAATGCTTACAGATCCAACCACAGGTGGGATCACGGCTTCTTTTGCTATGCTTGGTGACATTAATATTGCTGAACCGGGAGCATTAATTGGATTTGCAGGACCTCGTGTGGTAAAAGAAACCATAGGTAAAGATTTACCTGAAGGCTTCCAAACCTCCGAATTTGTTAAGGAACACGGCTTCCTGGACTTTATCGTAGAACGCAAAAATTTGAAAGAAAAAGTCGGGCAATTCTTAAAAATGACTTATTACACTGTCGTGGAATAAAATCCGAATAAAACATTATCTTTGCAGCTCATTTTTTTACATACATAACTAACATTAAATCAATTTAGGCATGTACCTTACATCTGAAAAGAAACAAGAGTTTTTCAAAACTCACGGAAAAAACGAAAAAGACACAGGTTCTCCGGAAGGACAAATTGCACTCTTCACATTCCGTATCGCTCACTTAACTGAGCACTTAAAAAACAATAAAAAAGATTACGGAACTCAACGTTCTCTAATCGCTTTGGTAAGTAAAAGAAGAAAACTTCTTAACTACTTAATTAAGATTGATATTATGCGTTACAGAAGTATCGTAAAAGAACTTGGATTAAGAAAATAATCTTTCCAAACACTCTTAAAAGGCAATCGTAGCATTGCCTTTTTTTGGTTTTTATAAGATCGCTTTTGGCAATCAGAATTTTTCAAAAAATTTAACCAATTCTTATAAAACCCATAGGCGTAAACCCTTAAAGTAAACCCAAGCCTGATTGTTAAAAGCACTAATAAATATTGTATTATGATCCCACAAGGACTTAAACAAACCATCGACTTAGGAGATGGAAGAACAATTGAAATCGAAACAGGTCGCTTAGCGAAACAAGCTGACGGATCTGTAGTTGTACGTATGGGTGAAACCATGTTACTTGCAACAGTGGTTTCCAGTAAAGACGCTAAAGAAGGAGTTAATTTCCTTCCTTTAACTGTTGATTATCGCGAAAAATTTGCTGCCGACGGTCGTTACCCGGGTGGTTTCCTGAAAAGAGAGGCTCGTCCTTCAGACCAGGAAATTTTAGTGATGCGTTTAGTTGACCGTGTTTTACGTCCATTATTCCCTTCTGATTATCACGCAGAAACTCAATTGATGATCCAATTGATGTCTTACGATAAAAACTGTATGCCTGATGCACTTGCAGGTTTAGCTGCTTCGGCTTGTTTATCACTCTCTGATATTCCTTTCGAAGGACCTATTTCTGAAGTACGTGTTGCACGTGTTGAAGGACAATTCATCGTTAACCCTAACCCGGAGCAATTAGAAGCTGCAGATATCGACCTTATGGTTGGTGCATCTATGGATAGTGTTGCCATGGTTGAAGGTGAAATGGATGAAGTTAGTGAAGCTGAAATGATCGAAGCGATCAAAGTAGCTCACGAAGCGATTAAAGTTCAATGTACTGCACAGCTTGAATTGGCAAAAGCTTTTAAAGTAGGTGCAAAAAGAGAATACTGTCACGAAGAAGCTGATGATCTGGATCTGTTAGCTCAGGTAAAAGAAGCTTGTTACGACAAGTCTTATGCTGTTGCTAAAAGTGGTAATCCAGACAAACATGCTCGTAAAGAAGCTTTTAACGAGATTAAAGAAACTTTCCTTGAAACCTTAAGTGAAGAGGATCGCGAAGAAAAATCTTTCCTAATAGGAAAATACATTCACCAAGTAGAAAAAGATGCTGTAAGAGATGCAGTTCTTAACGAAGGAATTCGTTTGGACGGTAGAGCTACAACAGACATCCGCCCGATATGGAGTGAAATTGACTACTTACCAAGCGTTCATGGTTCTGCCCTATTTACTCGTGGTGAAACGCAATCTTTATCTACAGTTACTTTAGGTACTGCACTGGATGTAAACAGAATTGACAATGTGACGTTCCAGGGATCAGAGAAATTCTACTTACACTACAATTTCCCTCCATTCTCTACCGGAGAAGCTCGCCCGATTCGTGGAGTAAGCCGTAGAGAAATTGGTCATGGTAACCTGGCTCAAAGAGCTCTTAAAGGAATGATCCCTGAAGAGAACCCATACACGATCCGTATCGTTTCAGAGATCTTAGAATCAAACGGTTCTTCTTCTATGGCAACAGTTTGTGCAGGTACACTTGCACTTATGGATGCCGGTGTAAAAATGACCAGACCGGTTTCAGGTATTGCTATGGGGTTAATTACCGATGAAGAAAGCGGTAAATTCGCCGTTCTTTCTGATATCTTAGGAGATGAAGATCACTTAGGTGATATGGACTTTAAAGTTACAGGTACTGAAAAAGGTATTACAGCTTGTCAGATGGACATTAAAGTGAAAGGCTTGTCTTACGAGATCCTAACACAAGCCCTAGAGCAATCTAAAGGTGGTAGAATGCACATCTTAGAAGAGATTCTTAAAACGATTGATACACCAAGAACTGATCTTAAACCTCACGCTCCAAGAATTGAAATTCTTCAAGTTGCTAAGGATTGTATTGGTGGTATTATCGGACCTGGTGGTAAAATTATTCAGAAACTACAATTGGATACAGATACAACAATTACCATCGAAGAGATTGACGGATTCGGTAAAGTTGAGATCTTAGGTACAAACAAAGAAGGTATGGATGCTGCGATCGCTAAAATTAAAGAGATCGCATTTATGCCTACTGTAGGTGAAGAGTACGATGGTCGTGTAAAAAACATACAAGCTTATGGTGCATTTGTTGAAATTGCTCCTGGTAAAGATGGTTTATTACACATTTCAGAGATCGAGCATAGACGTATCAACAATGTAGAAGATGTACTGAAAGTCGATGACCCTGTAAAGGTCAAAATTATCGACATCGATGCTAAAACAGGTAAAATGAAATTTTCCAGAAAAGTTTTGTTGCCAAAACCTGAAGCTAAACCAGTAGAATAATTTCTACTTATTTCATACAGATCCTCCCGAGAAATCGGGAGGATTTTTTTTACTTTTAAATAATGGATTCAAAAACAATAATTATCTGTATTACCGGCGCTAGTGGGTCCGGGAAAACAACTTTCGCCAAACAACTGATCGCTTCACTCCCCAGAGAACAAGCCCTACTTATTAGTCAGGATTCCTACTATAAAGATCTAAGTCATTTAACTGCTGAAGAAAGAGCTTCTCAAAACTTCGACCACCCTGATGCATTAGACCTTGAACTGCTAAAACATCAACTGACCGCATTAAAAAAAGGGGAAAGCATTCTGCAACCCACTTATGATTTTGACACACATTGCCGTTTAAATAAAAACGTACAGATTCATCCAAAAAAAATTATTATTGTTGAAGGCACCTTAATATTGAGCCAAACAAATTTGCATAATTTGTATGATATTATAATTTACGTTGACCTCGATCAAAAGACATGTCTGGAACGTAGAATTAGACGAGACGTAGCTGAACGCGGAAGGACAAAAGAAAGTGTTATCGAACAATATAATAAAACCGTAAAACCCATGTTTGAAACTTTCATCTATCCAAATAAAAAAATAGCTCAAATCATCATCCCCGGAGCAAACAACAATAAATTTATAATGCCTATTTTAAAAAAAATAAAAAATAGTTTACAATAAACGTAACCTTTTAGACATTATACTCGTATAACAGGTAGTATTAAATTAATTTAAATCGTCGCCCATGCGCCAACTTAAGATTACCAAACAGGTAACCAATCGTGAAACTGCATCGCTTGATAAATACCTTCAAGAGATAGGTAAAGTAGACTTAATTACTGCCGAAGAAGAAGTTGAATTGGCTCAGCGTATTCGGGAAGGGGATCAAATTGCTCTGGAAAAACTAACTAAAGCAAATCTTCGTTTTGTTGTATCGGTAGCAAAACAATACCAAAATCAAGGTCTTTCATTACCCGATTTAATTAATGAAGGTAATTTAGGTTTAATTAAAGCCGCACAACGTTTCGATGAAACTCGTGGATTTAAATTTATCTCTTATGCCGTATGGTGGATTCGTCAATCTATCCTTCAGGCTTTGGCCGAACAATCACGTATTGTACGTCTTCCTTTAAACAAAATTGGATCTATTAATAAAATTAATAAAGCTTACGCTTCTATTGAACAAGAAGAAGAACGTGCACCTTCAGCTTCTGAAATTGCAACCTTCTTGGATATGAGTGAATCTGACGTGAAGGAATCACAAAGAAATTCAGGACGTCACGTATCAATGGATGCCCCATTGGTTGAAGGTGAAGATTCTAATCTATACGATGTATTGCGCTCTGGTGAAAGCCCTAACCCGGATAGACAATTACTTAATGCTTCCCTAAGCATAGAAATTGAAAGAGCTCTGGAAACACTTACCCCTAGAGAAGCTGATGTTGTCAGACTTTACTTTGGTTTAGAAAACAAGCAGGCATTAACACTTGAAGAAATTGGAGAACGTTTTGATCTTACCAGAGAAAGAGTTCGTCAGATAAAAGAAAAAGCGATTCGAAGACTCAAACACGCTTCAAGAAGTAAAATTTTAAAAACATACTTAGGATAAGAAGGCTGACGCCTTCTTTTTTCATAAAAATAAAATATGTCACATTTAATTGCTCCTTCCGTATTAGCTGCCGATTTTGCTAACATCCAGCGCGACTTCGAAATGATTAACGAATCTAAAGCTGATTGGTTTCATATAGATGTTATGGATGGAGTTTTTGTCCCTAACATTTCGTTTGGAATGCCTGTAATTTCTGCGATGAAAAAGCATGCTAAAAAACCTTTAGATGTTCACCTAATGATTGTAAACCCTGATCAATACATCAGTACATTCAAAAAAATTGGTGCAGATATTCTAACCGTACACTACGAAGCTTGCACGCATTTACACAGAACACTCCAGGCTATAAAAGCTGAAGACATGAAAGCAGGGGTTGCTTTAAACCCACACACACCTGTTCACCTGTTAGAAGATATTATTAACGACATAGACCTTGTATGTATCATGTCTGTAAATCCTGGTTTTGGCGGGCAATCATTTATTGAAAATACGTACGACAAAGTAAAACAACTAAAAAACCTCATCAACAAAAAAGGAGCTTCTACATTGATTGAAATTGATGGTGGAGTAAATATCCACAACGCAAAAGCTCTTATAGATGCCGGAGCTGATGTTCTTGTTGCCGGGAGTTTTGTATTTAAATCAGATAAACCGGAAATAACAATCCAAGAACTAAAATCTGTCTAATACCTATAATACAATCTGTTTCAAACAGGTCAAAATACAAGAATAAATACACTTTATATCTTCCAAAAACATTAAAACTAAACTTACCATTCGATAGAAAATTACCCGTAATCGAACTTTTATGTTAATTTTTCACACCAATCATTAACTCATAAGACTTAAATCACACTAACAAAGTCAAAAAATGAGTTAATTACATAGAATAAATACCCACCCTAAAAATCACATTAACAGATCATTACAAATAGGTGTATACCTAACATTTAAAATACACACACCAAAGTATTGATTTATTAAAATATTTATATACTTTGGCATAGTCAAATTTATTAACCCTATAAACATTTAGAAATGGGAAAAGAGATTAAAACTTTAAGTGATTTTTGGAAATCAGAGCGTTGGAGCCAAACAACAAGACCTTACACAAAGGAAGATGTTACCAAATTAAGTCCTTCTTATGTGGTAGATGATTACACTTTAGCAAATTACAAATCCAGAGAGTTATGGAATATGCTAAAGCAAGAAAATCAAATCTATGGAATGAGTGCTTCAACGGTAAAAGAAGCCGTACAACAAGTAGAAGCAGGTATGGATATTGTTTGCTTAGACAACTACTCAACCACTACCAATACACCAACTTCGATCCACCTAAACAAAGGTGAACAAAATTATGTGTCCAATGTGGTAAATGGCATTAACAACCTTTTCCAGGAAGGTTGTGGTTCAACTCCAATTGTTGCTAAAACCAAAGTATTGAACTTCAAGTTAATGACAGAAGTAATCAAAGCCGGTGCAGCAGGTGTTTGGTTTGGAGATCAATCAACCTTTGCTAAGCAATACGGAACTAATGTTTTGATGTCAACCAAGAAAATGGTTAACAAATTAACTCAGGCTCGTTTGGCTGCTGACGTATGCATGGTACCAAGTGTTATTGTAGCTTGTACAAATTCTAATACAGCTTCTTTAATTGAGTGTAATACTGATGATACACAAGATCAAAAGTTTGTCACTTCAAAAAAATGTACAAGTGAAGGTTATCAGTACTTAGATACCAACCTGTGTACAGAAATAGCAATAGAAAGAGGTCTGGCATACGCTCCTTATGCTGATGTACTTTGTTTAGAAGCTAATAGCCCAAACATAGATCAGGCACGTAAATTTGCAGAAGCAATTCATAAAGAATTCCCTGAGAAATCTTTGGCTTACAACTGCTCTTCTAATTTCGACTGGACGTCAAAATTCACTGCAACTGAATTGCAAAATTTCCAGGATGAATTAACAAATTTAGGTTATGCACTTCAGTGTATTTGCCCTAGAGTAGAAACATATTACTCAATGTGTAAATTAGCAGAAAGCTACTGTGATGATGGCTTTGTTGGCTATGCTAACCTAGAGGAAATCTTCTGTAAAGTTGATAATCAAACTGACTACAATGCGTTTGTAAATAAAAAACAAGAAGAGCCAACTCTTGTATAAATTGTAGCAATTAATTAAAAACCCCAAAGAGAAAATTTTCTCTTTGGGGTTTTTTTATGTTGTCTTTATTCAATATTACTTCTTCTTCACAAAACAAGTTTTTAAAACGAGACGAGTTCCATCCACTTTACCATCAATCTCTTCCGGATCATCTGTCAGGCGAATATTTTTAATTTTTGTTCCTTTCTTTAGGTTAATTTGTGTTCCCTTAACCTTCATTGTTTTTGTAAAGATCACTGAATCACCATTATTAAGAACATTACCGTTAGCATCTGTCGTTTCCATAATTTTTTATTTTACACAAATTTGAGATTTCCTCTTCTATTATACTAATTTCAATACTAAAAAAGTTAATCACGAATTACTATCTTCGTTTCGATGAAAAAATTGCAGAAGAAAAGAATCATCATGTCTGTCACTAACGATCTGACAACAGATCAAAGGGTAAAGAAAATTTGTGAAAGTTTAAATGCCTTAGATTACGACATTCTACTCATAGGAAGAATTCTTCCGGACAGCATAAAGCTTAACAGACCCTACAAGTGTAAAAGAATGAAACTCTTTTTCAATAAAGGGTTTTTATTCTATGCAGAATACAACCTACGACTCTTCTTTTTACTCCTTTTTTCGAAAGTCAATATTTTTCATGCCAATGACCTGGACACTTTACTCGCCAATTATCTGGCCGCAATAATACGCCGTAAACCTATTGTATACGATTCACATGAGTACTTTACCGGTGTTCCTGAGATCCAAAACAAAACCCTGGTAAAAAATGTTTGGATGATAATTGAACGTTGGATCTTCCCAAAACTGAAATATATTTTTACAGTAAATCAATCAATTGCTCAACTCTACAAAAAAGAATACGGTAAAAATTTACAAATACTTCGCAACATACCTCACAAACTTCCGTTTAAAGAGCTGAAAAGTAAATCTGAACTTAATATCCCCAAAGATAAAGACATTATTATTACTCAGGGAGCGGGCATAAATATAGATCGGGGCATAGAAGAAGCTGTAGAAGCCATGCAATATTTAGAGGGTGTTTGCCTAATGATCATCGGAAATGGAGATGTAATTCCCAACCTTAAAAAAAGAGTTCTGGAGTTAAAACTGGAAAATTCTATTATCTTTAGGGGAAGAATGCCTTATCATGAAATGATGCAATATACACAACACGCACAACTTGGACTAACCTTAGATAAAAACACAAATATCAATTATAGATTTAGTTTACCTAATAAGCTATTCGATTATATACACGCAGGTATTCCGATTTTAGCAACTAAAGTAATCGAAATTGAAAAGATTATTAATAAATACAAAATAGGCTTATTCATTGATAATCATGAGCCTAAACATATAGCCCAACAAATACGACTAGCCCTCAACAATAAAAAATTAAACACTGAATGGAAATCAAATATAAATCTGGCAGCTGATGAATTACATTGGGGGTCTGAGGAAAAAATACTAAAAGAAGTTTATAACAAAATTGAAGGATAAACACCTACATATTATAGCCCTTAACATTCCCTATCCTGCTAATTATGGAGGTGCAATCGATATATTTTATAAAATAAAAGAACTAAGTGAATTAGGTATTAAAATTCATTTACACTGTTTTCAATATGGAAGAATGGAGGCTGAGGAGCTAGATTTATTATGCTCTTCCGTTCATTATTACCCTCGAAAAATGCATTGGAAACATCTTTTTTCCAAAACTCCTTTTATTGTTAAATCAAGACGATCAAAAGAACTTCTGGAGAATTTAAAAAAAATTGACGCCCCAATTCTTTATGAAGGCTTACACACCTGCTATTATTTAAACCATCCAAAATTAAGACAACGACGACAATTTATGAGGGCTCATAATATTGAAACTGATTATTACAGAGAACTTTCCAAGGGTGAAAAAAAATTACTCGATAAATTTTATCTGTATTCTGAATACCTCAAAATAAGAGCCTACGAAAAGAAGCTAAAAGATGCAACCGGAATTTTATCCATATCATTAAAAGACCATCGATATTTTAATAAAACCGGCAAAAGCACGTACATAAAAGCCTTCCACCCTGACTCAAAAATTACGAGTAAAGAAGGAGTTGGAGAATATGCAATTTACCATGGAAACTTATCGGTAGCAGAAAACGAAAATGCCGCTCTGTTTTTAATTCATAAAGTTTTTAGCAAAATAGATTACCCTCTTGTAATAGCCGGATTTAAACCGACCAAACATCTTCGAAAAGAAGTAAGCAAGCACAAATTCATTAGAATTGTTGAAAGTCCCGAAAAGGGCATATTAAAAAATATTATTGAAAATGCACAAATGCAAGTGCTGCCCTCCCAACAAGATACCGGCATCAAACTCAAACTCTTAAAATCTCTCCACAAAGGCAGACACTGCATCGTTAACGGAAAAATGGTAAACGAAACCGGATTAGAAAATGCTTGTCATATCGTTGAAAAATCTAAAGATTGGATCAATAAAATAAAAGAGTTGGAAGATGTTCCATTTTATTCTAGTGAAATTGAAAAACGAACGAGACTCTTAAAAGAATTCAACTGCGCAAATGAAGCCAAAAAAATTATACAGTTAATCTATCCACAGGAATAACAGTTCCCTCTGTACAACGAATCATCTGCGATGGAAAATCATTAATAATGGAATAATCATGCGTAGCCATAAAAATAGCCTTACCCTTTTCCTGAACCCCTTTTAACACCTGCATAATTTCACGTGAAGTTTCCGGATCTAAATTCCCTGTAGGCTCATCTGCAATAATTAGATCTGGTTCATTTAATAAAGCCCTGGCAATCGCAATCCTTTGTTGTTCTCCACCTGATAACTCATGGGGCATTTTATAGTCTTTATGCTGCATACTAACCTGCTCAAGAACTTCACTTATTCTGGCATCAATTTTAACCTTATCGGTCCATCCGGTGGCCTTTAAAACAAATAGTAAATTATCTTTTACAGATCGATCCGAAAGCAGTTGAAAATCTTGAAACACAACACCAATACCTCTTCGTAAAAACGGGATATCTTTTTCTTTTAAACTGTTCAGGTCGTAACCAACAACCTCTCCGATTCCTTCCTGAAGTAACAAATCTCCATAAAGTGTCTTTAGTAAGCTACTTTTCCCACTACCAGTTTTACCTATCAAATAGATAAAATCTCCGGATTGCAACTCAAAATTTACCTTACTAAGAACCAAATGATCCTTTTGATAAATTTTCGCGTCTTTTAACCGTAAAATTGCTGTCGACATAAATTATAATTTGAAGCCTAAAACTACTTATTTACTCTCAATAGCCACTTAATAATTTGAAAAATAAATATCACATTGATAAAATATCACCTAAAACATCAATGTTATTACCTAAATTTGCAAAAACAGTTATAGATGAAAGCAACTACATTCGTATTCGCAATTATTGGATTAATATTTTTTAATAGCTGCGAAAAAGAAGGAACGAACAGTAATCTTCAAACTGAAATGCCCGCGATCGATAGTTTAATAACAAATACTACTCAAATTACGTATGGAGGAGATGACCCTGCCATACTCAGGTGTTTCGCTAAAGGCGGAGACTTAAATTACATTTGGGAAGTCGATTTAGGTGATCTGTTTTCTCTCAATGATGAAGGCTCTGAGGTTCAATTCACAGCCTCACCCTGTTGTATTGGCGACAAAATGATCACCTGTACCGTATCTAACGACAAAGGAAAAGTCAGCGAAAGCATAGCCATTACGATTACTCTTTAGTGCACTCACATAACTTATGACCAGATTATTCCTATTAACCTTTATCGGACTTTGCTTCAATTTTCAAGCTTCAGCTCAATGTTGTTCGGCAGGCAACCCTTCATCGGATGGTGGTGCTATAGGAATAACAAAAAATTCTTTAAACGTTTCAACATCCATTTTACATAGTTATTCCGACACTTATTTCGAAGGAAACCGAAAATCAGACTGGGATTATCTTAAAAACACCCATTTCAATTTTGGAATATTGAACCTCAATTATGGACTGACAGATAAACTTAAACTTTCTACCGAATTTGGTTACTTTATTGATAAGTCAATACAATACAGCTTTATTGATGTAAACAGAAAAGCCGGTGGGCTTGGAGACGCTGTAATAGGACTTCAATATCATCTGTATTCAAATAAAAAGCGGATGATCAATGTGGCTCCGGTGGTAAAAATATCTCTTCCGGTAGGACAATTCGACCAAATGGATGGAAATATCATTTTACCTATCGACATACAACCTTCATCCGGAAGCTACAAACTGAATACCTCTATTTTAGTTTCCAAAAGATTCTTTGGATCTAAATTTTCATTGACTTCATTTCTTTCAAGTGAATTCTCGCAACGTATAAATACAGAACGTACCGATTACAAATACGGAAATCTGTACCATGCTACCCTTAAAGTTACTCACCGCTCATCAGAGAAGCTTAACACCGAACTTTCTCTAAATCTTCAACATAGAAATAAAGCACTAAACAAGGGCAAAATAATGGAATTTACCGGTGGGACATCCCTTAAGTTACAACCAGGCATATCCTATTATTTAAAGAACAACTATTCTGTAAACACATCCGTAGGCATTCCTATTTACAAGAACGTAAATGGTATTCAGTTAACCAATAAGTACACAATAACTTTTGGTATCTCAAAAAGCTTTCAACTTAAAACCTTAAGGTCACAAATTAACCCTAAAATTATATAGGCGTTAAATGGATCGAATAGAATCTGAAAAATAAATAGTCTAATCAATGAAAAGCGTACTTTTGTTCAAATTTTCATTGAATGCACATACTCATTTCACCTGCAAAAACTCTTGATATGGATGGAGCAATAGCTGTACCTAAAACTACGCTATCACCATTCTTAGAAGAATCTACCTTGTTAATAAAAGACCTGAAAAAGTTAAGGTCAACAGACATCCAGCATTTGATGAAGGTAAGCTCTAAAATTGCTGAGCTTAATGCTGAACGTTTTAATAATTGGAATTTACCATTTAACGAAACAAATGCCAAAGCAGCTATTTATGCTTTTAAAGGAGATGTCTATACCGGCTTAGATGCTGAGTCTTTATCTGAAGATGATATCAACTTTGCTCAGGAACATTTAAGTCTCTTATCCGGCTTATACGGCTTATTACGCCCATTGGACCTGATGCAGGCGTATCGGCTTGAAATGGGGACTAAATTTGCAAATAAACCTAGTAAAAACCTCTACGAATTCTGGGGAAATAAAATTACCGAAGAAATAAACAAAAGAGAAAAAGATTGTGTGATCAACCTTGCTTCTAACGAATATTTCAAAGCCGTAAATAAAAAAGTTTTAAACGCAGAAATCATTAGCCCTGTTTTTAAAGACGAAAAAAACGGCACCCTAAAAATTATTAGCTTTTATGCTAAAAAGGCACGTGGAATGATGACGAGATTCATCATTCAAAACCGCATTAAAAATGTGGAAGAAATAAAGAATTTTAATCTAGGTGGATATGCGTTCAGCGAAAATCTGTCTAACAATAAAGAATGGATTTTCACAAGATGAGTATTGTAGGAAAAAACATCAACTTAGAAGTTTTAAGAAGTACTGAAATTGGACTTTTCTTAGACACTGAAAACAGAGAACACGACGGTATTTTATTGCCCAAACGTTATGTACCCAAAGGAGTTGACGTAGGTGATTTTATAGACGTATTTATCTACAGAGATTCCGAAGACCGTATTATTGCCACTCGTTTAGATCCATACATCCGCATAGGTGAATTTGCTTACTTAACTGTAAACAAGGTGGAATCGTATGGTGCATTCCTTGATTGGGGCTTACCAAAAGATCTTTTTGTTCCCGTTTCACAACAGCGTTCCTTAATGGTAAACGATGGGTACTATTTGGTTTACGCATACATCGATGAACAAACAGACCGAATTGCAGCTACCGCAAAAGTACACAGGCATCTTCAAAACGAAGCCGAAGACCTGGAAATTGGCCAGGAAGTATATCTGTTAATCTGCGATGAAACGGACCTGGGAATTCGAGTTGTCATCAACAATAAATTCTGGGGCTTAATTTTCCACAATGAGGTCTTCCAAAACCTTAGCGAAGGTCAAAAAACGAAAGGCTATGTAAAAGCCATCCGGGAAAGCGATAAAAAAATAGACATCACATTAAAAAAAGAAGGAATGGCAGAAGTAAAAGATGCACGATCACTAATTATTGAAGCACTACACGATGCAGCCGGATTTTTACCCCTACACGACAAATCGGCTCCAGAAGCTATTTATGAAGAATTAGAAATGAGTAAAAAAGTCTTTAAAAAGGCAATTGGCAATCTTTATAAAGATAAAATGATTGCCATTAAAAAAGATGGTATTCACTTGTTAGAGTAACTTATAAGTACTTAAAGTGAAAAGTACTTGAAATTTTACATGCACCAAATTTGTCACTCTGAGCCTGTCGAAGAGTTGATAAATTTGATGATTACTATCCTTCGAAAAATAAATTATCTATACTTCGACAGGCTCAGCATGACAATTCATTTTATACCTCACCTAAAGTATTGAACTTATAACTTTAAGTACTTCAGACACTTTAGGCACTTTTATTATCGGAATTTGGTTTCTTCTTAAACTTAGGTTTCCCTTTATATTTCGAATTGAAGCGTTTCTTGTTCTTATTATTGGGTTTCTTCTTCTTCCTCTTGTGCGGTTCGTAAAGTGGTGCATCACCTAAACCATCCGGCATAGCAATTTTATCGACCACTTTATCCATCAAGGCTTCAATATTAAAAAATAGAATCTGATCTCTATCATTAATCAAAGTGATGGCATGACCTTCAGATTCATTTCTCCCCGTTCTACCAATTCTATGGATATAATCTTCCGCATCAGAAGGAATATCATAGTTGATTACTAAAGAAATACCTTTTATGTCAATTCCTCTCGAAACAATATCTGTGGCCACTAAAGTTTTAAACTTTTTGGCTTTAAACTGCCCCATTACTTCTTCACGTTCCTTTTGCTCCAAATCGGATGACATGGCTTTTGATAGAATTCCCTGACTCTTCAACTCACGTTGAATAACAGAAATATTCTTTTTCGTAGAAGAAAACACAATCACTGATTCAAAGTCCATACTTTTAAGAATATGAGCTACTAAAGGTGCTTTTTGCTTATCATAAGCCAGATAAGCTTCTTGACGAATGGTTTCAGCAGGTTTTGATATGGCCACATTTACTCGAGCAGGCTTATAAAGTATATTTTGAGCCAACTGCACGATCTTAGAAGGCATCGTAGCCGAAAATAACAAGGTCTGTCTTTTCTTTGGCAGCTTATCCACAATACGCATGATATCATGATTAAAGCCCATATCCAACATCCGATCAGCCTCATCCAAAATTAAATACTCAACGCCTGATAAATCTATATTTGCCAAAGACAAAAATGACAATAATCGCCCCGGAGTTGCAATAATAACCTCTGTTCCCTTATTCAAAGATTCAGATTGTTGCACCCAGGTTTTTCCATCTCCACCTCCATAAACAGCTTGAGAACTTACATGGGCGAAATATGAAAATCCATCAAATTGCTGATCTATCTGTTGAGCTAACTCACGTGTAGGGGCAATAATGATCGCACGAATTTTTTTCTTTTTTTCTTTGTGCAGTTCGTTCAGTATAGGTAATAAAAACGCTGCCGTCTTCCCTGTCCCAGTTTGTGCACAGGCAATAATATCGCGTCCTTCCATAATAACCGGAATCGCCAATTCCTGTACCGGAGTAGGTTTTTCAAAATACATCGCATCCAAACCTTCTTGAATATCCTTGTGGAAATTAAGTTCCTTAAAAGTCATACTGTTTTCTTTTTCCAAAAAATGCTTCTACTATCGGCATCACTCCCTTTACTAAAAAACATTTATTTACCATCTCTATAAGCTTTAACGGCCTCACGAACAGAACCATATTTCAACAAATATTCTTGAGCTGTATTCAAATCTAAATTGGTTTCATCGGCTACCATTCGGGAACCTCTATCCACTAACTTATCATTACTCAATTGCATATCTACCATCTTATTTCCTTGTACTTTGCCAAGTTTGATCATCAAAGAGGTAGAGATCATGTTTAAAACCAACTTCTGTGCCGTACCCGCTTTCATTCGGGTGCTCCCTGTAACGTATTCAGGTCCTACCACAACTTCAATAGGAAAATCCGAACATTTCGTTAAAGGAGAATTCGCATTGCAAGTTATACATCCTGTGAGAATATTCTCTTTTTGACAGGCTTTTAATGCTCCTATTACGTAAGGAGTAGTTCCTGATGCGGCAATTCCGATGACGGAATCTAATTTTGTAATGTTATTTTCCTGTAGATCAGACCATCCCAGATCAATATTATCCTCTGCAAATTCAACAGCTTTACGTATGGCACCATCACCACCGGCAATTAAACCGACGACCAGATCATGAGAAACTCCATAAGTTGGAGGACATTCTGAAGCATCAAGGACTCCCAAACGACCACTGGTTCCGGCTCCCAAATAAAATAAGCGACCGCCTTTTTGCATCCGGGGAAGAATATTTTCTACCAAAATTTGAATTTGAGAAATAGATGCACAAACTGCTTTCGGAACTTTTTGGTCTTCCTGATTCATTTGTTGCAGCAATGTAGAAACAGATTGCTTCTCTAAATTTTGATATAAACTTTCTTTTTCAGTAGTTTTCATTGTATGAGAAGAGTATTTACTTTTCGTTCGCTTCAGCTTAAATATAAATTAACTCTTCGTTTCATTTAAATCCATATAATCCATCAAAGAATCCTTCTCATTCATTACTTCTTCCATAGAAATAAATGTTTCTGTTCTACTTATACCGTCAATGGTGTGAATCCTTTTAAGTACTTTTCTAGCTGCAGCCGAATCCATTGCCCTTACTTTACAAAAAATACTAAATTGTCCTGTAGTAAAATCGATAACGGTGATCTGTGGAATTTCCTTCAAAACTTTAACTACCTTATCAATACTCTTCGCCTGGTCCAAAAACACCCCCAAATAAGCCGTAAAAGAAAACCCCAACTTCGAATAATCAATCCTTATGGTGAAGTTTTTTATAATCCCTAAATCCTCTAATCTTTTCACCCTCACATGCACTGTACTCGGCGAAACAAGAATCCTGGAAGCCAAATCAGTATATGAAATCTTAGCATTTGAAGACAAATGCTTAATGATTTCCAAATCAATGGTATCAATCTTACTTTTCATAAGAGAAATCTGTATTTAATCTTGTTATTTTCACGAAAATAATCAAATTTTATGTGACATTTATTAAAATTGAATCCTTAAACAAAAAAATTTCTTTTAATCAATAAGATTTACGAAATTTACGGTTAAGTAAAAGCCCCCAGTATTAGAAACCGGATAACAGGCTTTTTAGTTAACTAAAAAACTATGTACGGAGAATTAATTCACACAGAACATCAACTTGAGAGTGTATCAGAATATTATCTTGATACAGATCAAAAGATTATTACTGAACTCAAGAGTCTTATCAATAACAGAGTCCGTGTATACTCATACAGTTTAAATCAATTTAAACAAATGCATGAAGACTCAAGAATAAACAAATGTTTTGACAGGTTAGTTAGTAAATAAACTACTTGATACAAAGCTAACCTTTACAATTACTTACAAGACTTACCGCTACTATTTCACCTACACATTTAGTAGATACTCAAATACTTTTCGGGATCAACACCTCGCATCATCTCATAAACCTCTTCAAAAATATCATCTGCACTTGGTTTAGAGAAGTAATCTCCATCAGTACCATAAGCAGGACGATGAGCTTTTGCAGTCAATGTACGAGGCTCACTATCTAAGTGAAAATATGCTTTTTGCTCTTCCAAGACCTTCTGCATCATATAAGATGTAGCTCCGCCGGGAACATCCTCATCAATAAAGATTACACGATTTGTTTTAGCAATACTTTCTACGATTTTATGATTTACGTCAAATGGAATTAAAGATTGAATATCAATGACCTCCACAGAAATATCTTCCGCTTCTAACTCTCGAGCCGCTTCCATTACCAAACGCCATGTAGAGCCATAGGTAACCAAAGTTACATCTGTTCCTTCCTTAGTCGTTTCTACCAGTCCAACTGGAGTTCTAAAGGCACCTAAATTAGATGGCATCTTTTCTTTCAAGCGATATCCATTCAAACACTCAATAATTAAAGCCGGATCATCAGACGCTAACATGGTATTATAAAAACCTGCAGCTTTAGTCATGTTTCTGGGCACTAAAATATTCACTCCTCTAAGAGAATTAATAATCATTCCCATAGGCGAACCGGAATGCCAGATCCCTTCCAAACGATGTCCACGAGTTCTTACGATCAATGGGGCTTTCTGCCCCCCTTTTGTTCTATAGTGTAAAGTAGCCAGATCATCACTCATGATCTGAATGGCATACAATAAATAGTCTAAATACTGAATCTCGGCAATGGGACGTAAACCACGTAGTGCCATTCCAATACCCTGACCAAGGATCGTAGCTTCACGAATTCCCGTGTCTGAAACACGCAATTCTCCATGCTTCTCCTGCATTCCTTCCAGACCTTGATTCACATCTCCAATACGCCCTGAATCTTCACCGAAAATTAAAGTCTCCGGCTTATTTGTAAGAATCGCATCAAAGTTATCCCGGATAATAACCCGGGCATCCACATCTCGAACATCATCATCATACTCCGGCAAAACCTCTTCTACTTTTAAAGAAGCAAATTCAGACGCACTGTACAAATGACTACTAAAACGATCTGCATTGACTTCCTTCTCCCTATTCAACCATGCTATTAAATCTGCTTTGGCCGAAGAATCCTCAGAGCGAACCAAACGAAGTCCCCTACGAGCCGCACAAAAGATATCTTTGCGAAAAGGCTCCATATTTTTACTTAGATCATGAGCCAGCTTTTCGATAAAAACTTTATTAGGGTTCCCCTCCGCTAATTGCAACAATAAAGAAGCAACTTCTTTCTGCTCTTCTTTTATCGGATTTATATATGCTTTCCAGGCTTCACCTTTTGCAAGCCTTATTGTTTTCTTCGCCTCTATGTAAATAGCATCCAAATCCTCTTGAGTAGCAATACCCGTCTGAGTCATCCATTCACCCATTTTTTTTATGGGATCGAAGTCGGATTCCCACTGCAAACGTTCTTTAGACTTGTAACGTTCGTGTGAACCGGAAGTAGAATGTCCTTGAGGCTGTGTTACTTCTGAAACGTGGATCAAACAAGGGACGTGCTGTTCACGAGCTATTTTTTCGGCTTTTTGATACGTTTCAATTAAAGACGGATAATCCCAACCTTTAACACAAAAAATTTCATACCCTTCGCCATTTTCATCACGTTGAAAACCTTTTAAAATTTCTGAAATACTCTCTTTAGTTGTTTGGTATTTAGAAGGTACTGAAATCCCATAACCATCATCCCAAACAGACATGATCATTGGCACTTGTAAAACTCCTGCAGCGTTAATAGTTTCAAAAAACAAACCTTCAGAAGTACTTGCATCACCAATGGTTCCAAAAGCAATTTCATTTCCTTTATCGGAGAAAGAACTCCAATCTTGTAAATCTTTATTATTGCGATACACCTTTGAAGCTTGTGCCAATCCTAACAAACGAGGCATTTGAGCTGAAGTACAGGAAATATCTGCCGAAGAATTTTTCATCTGCATTAAATCCTTCCAGGTACCATCCTCATTTAAACTGCGTGTAGCATAATGCCCTGACATCTGACGACCTGCTGATGCCGGCTCCTGAACCACATCCGTATGACCATAAAGACCGGCAAACATTTCCCGGATCGACACTTCACCAATGGCCATCATAAAAGTCTGATCACGGTAATAACCGGAACGAAAATCCCCTTTTCTAAAAACTTTTGCCATGGCTATTTGTGCCAACTCCTTACCATCACCAAAAATTCCAAATTTCGCCTTGCCTGTTAACACCTCACGACGACCTAACAAACTTACCTCACGACTTTCGCAAGCCAAGCGGTAATCTGACAATAGTTCCTGACGGAAATCCACAAAAGAAATTTCTTTATTTTTTGATAAGATCATAAATATTTAATTCTATCTATTAAACGCCTGCAAATTTACGAAAAATCAACGAGGCTGAAAATCAGTATTATAATTGATAATGGATAATTTATTCTTGCTTAGTCATCAACTGAAACTAGAATAGGATGAAGGTACTACCAACTAGTTACTAATCATTATTTGCAATCGACTTTAAATACAAACGCTCTACTTTTTCTCTAGCCCAGGGTGTAGTCCTTAAGAACTTCAAACTCGATTTAAAAGTTGGTTTATTTAAAAAGCAATTTATGCGAAGACGCTCGCCCATTTCTTCCCAGCCATACACGCCCTCTAAATACTCCAAAACCTCTACCAACTTCACGCCGTGCATCGGATTATTTGGCTGCTCTTGTTGCTTATTTTCTTTTTCCATAAAAAGTAAAAAAACCTCACTATCGCAAGGCTCTATGGTATTAACTACCCTAAAAACGGGTACCTATAATCTGTTGGTGAAACAAAGGTTTCCTTAATGGTTCTTGGAGAAACCCAACGCAACAAGTTCAAGGCAGAACCTGCTTTGTCATTCGTTCCCGAAGCACGAGCACCACCAAAAGGTTGTTGAGAAACAACAGCTCCTGTGGGCTTATCATTGATGTAAAAATTACCTGCAGCATTTTTCAATTTCTCAGAAGCCAATTCAATGGCATATCTATCATTAGAGAAAATAGCCCCTGTTAAAGCGTACTCCGAAGTGGCATCTACCAATTCTAAAGTGGCTTCAAAATCTTTTTCATCGTAAACGTAAATCGTAATTACAGGCCCAAACAACTCTGTTTCCATCGTTGTGTAACGAGGACTTTTAGCCAAAATTACAGTAGGCTCAATAAAGTAACCTTCCGATTTATCATAAGTACCACCAGCTACAATCTCCGCATCTGCATCGGTTTTCGCCTGATCAATATAAGAAGTAATTTTATCGAAAGAAGCTTCGTGAATTACCGCATTAATAAAATTAGAAAGATCTCCTGGATCACCCATCTTTATTGATTTCAAATCCTCAACAACATAGGATTTTACATCTTCCCACAAGTTTGAAGGGACATAAGCACGAGAAGCAGCAGAACATTTTTGCCCTTGGTACTCAAATGCCCCACGAACGATAGCCGTAGCTACTTCTTGAGCTTCAGCTGATCTGTGAACCATAATAAAGTCCTTACCACCTGTTTCGCCTACAATACGTGGGTAGGTTTTATATGAATGAATATTATTTCCAATTTGCTTCCACAAGTTTTTAAATACATGTGTAGAGCCTGTAAAGTGTAAACCTGCAAAATCAGGACTAGCAAAAACTTCATTTGAAATCTCAACCGGGTCACCATAAACCACATTGATAACACCATCAGGTAAACCTGCCGCTTTGAATAAATCAACGACCACCTGAGCAGAATACACCTGTGCATCAGACGGCTTCCAAACAATGGTATTCCCCATCATTGCCGGAGCTGCACATAAGTTAGCTGCAATTGAAGTAAAGTTAAATGGTGTAATGGCATAGATAAATCCTTCCAATGGTCGAAACTCCATACGATTCCAGATACCGTCAGAAGATTCCGGTTGCTCCATGAATATTTCAGTCATGTACTGCACATTAAAACGCAAAAAATCGATCAGCTCACAAGAAGCATCAATTTCCGCCTGGTGTACATTTTTAGACTGTGCGACCATGGTAGATGCATTCATACGTGTACGAAAAGGTCCGGCTAAAAGATCTGCAGCTTTTAAGAAAATCGAAGCTCTGTGCTCCCACTTCATATTTGCCCAGTCTTCTTTTGCAGCCAAAGCAGCTTCAATTGCTTTTTTAGCATGTGTCGCATCTCCTTTGTGGTAATGTCCAACAACGTGTTGGTGCTTATGTGGAGGTGTGATTGCTGCCAGATCGTTTGTACGAACTTCTTCCGAACCGATGTACATAGGCACATCAACTACTTCCGACATCATTTTTGCATATTCTGCAGTAGTTACTTCACGCTCAGCAGAGCCCGGTGCAAATGACTGTACCGGTTCACATGATGCAATTGGTACCTGAAAAAATCCTTTCCCCATTTTATATGTAGTTATTTATTATTCTTGCTTTTGCTCTGCAAAAGTAACAAACTCATTTTTAAGTTTGATGTTTGATGAAGAGTTGTTGGTTATTCATTGGTAATTATTATCATGAAGTCTTGCAGAAATTTTGAATTGTTTGAAACATACAATTGAAAACAGCCGGCCACGAATCACTTCTATAAGTGAGTACCATTCGTAAATACTATCGCAAAATATACTGAAAAAACTAGGATAAGAGTTGTTCTATCTTCGACAAACACAAAGTAATAAACCTTTAAATTATTAATCACCACTTCACACTTCTGTTCATAAGTCGGTTAATTTCAAAACCACAAGTCGGTAAAAACCAACCAAATAAATAAGTATACTTGTATAAACACTTTCATTATGACTTGTAAAATCACTAAAGGCGTTAAGGTTTCCGTAGAACCTCATTACGAAGGAAACTTCGAAAGCAAGGAAGGAAATATAGATGTATTTACTTACCACATAGTTATCGAAAATAAAAGTGAATACACCATCAAACTTCTCAAAAGACATTGGTTGGTACAAGACGCCGCCGACTACGATTACGAAATTGAAGGCAATGGAGTAATAGGTGAACAACCTATTTTATGCCCCGGCGAGGTACACACCTACCAATCGGGGTCTCAACTAAAATGTCCTATTGGAGCGATGAAAGGTGAATACCTTTTTAAACGCATGGCAGACGATGAGGTGTTTTATGTGGAAATTCCACAATTCCAACTCCTGGCTCCGTTTATGGCAAATTGATATTTGGTTGTTAGTTGTTAGTTATTAGTTGAAATTTGTGGTGGCTTTGATTAATAAATCTAACAACTAACAGTCATGTCAAAACATTCCCTTAGTTGTTACTTTTCGCATTCCCAAAAGTCGGTCGTAGCCATAGTCGTAATCATACAAGTAAACAAAAACAAAATAATCCTGGGCAGTTTGGTAAAAATTACCATCCACAGCTTCCTGACTCGGAATTCTACTTTCTTCCGAAACAAATAAATAAGTATAATTATAATAGCCCTGCTTTAACAACAAAGACGTTTCATAGCAACCCATTACCTCATCATAAGTTAATTTGGCTTCTTCTTTTAGATTCCAATCGGTAAGCGCTCCATAGATAAACACATCACCTTTATCTACAAAAGGGTTTTGTTGCAGACAAAAATTTACCCAAACATAATCAGCTTCGACACGGGCATCACTCTTCTCCATGATATTCGGCACATAATAACCTTCTATGTCCGGATAAAAACTATAGGCTTGATTTCCCCAGGGATGATCGGGAAACAACAAAACAATATCTACAGAATCGTGAATAACCTTCTGTACTCTTTCGGTATAAAAACGTACACTCTTGCTGTCAAAAAAACGATACTCATTCCCCGCTTCAAAACTAGACTCTTCTTCAAAATCGTAAACCAAACGTTTATGCTCCACAAAACTTGGGGTTAAATTCGTGATCGCATTATCCCAACGATGCCCCTGATAAATCACTAAATGAACATCCTGAATCGGGTTCACATAATCCACATTCGTAAAATTTACGATAACATCTATTTCATGATCAGTATGCCTGCCTTTAGCCAAAGTAGCCTGATGAACTTGTGCTCCTACAAGCAATTGCTCATCATAAACCATAAAACGCTTCGTTAACATGGGGACATCCGGTTGCTCAGAATCATAAACAGTAATTATGTAATTCCCTGATTTTTTGAAACGAAAATCACTATTTGGGATGACCAACTCATAATGAACGTAAGACAATTTAGTATTAAACGAAAACTCATACTCATGAATATAGTTTTCCGGAAATCCGTCGATAAACTCGCTCGAATGTAAATCTGAAATCGACCAATCGGCATTGCAATGACTTATGGAATACATGTAATCTCGTGAATCAAAATCAAAATCATCAAACTGTAAAAGAAGTCTTTCTGGAGAATTCATCGCAATAACCGGGAAATCAATCAAGGACTCCGGGGGCGTTAGCATACAAGTCTTGACCTTAGTACTGTAGACCGTATCACGCAAAATCTGCCCAGACTCCCACTCGGGTTGAGCTGATACAGTTTGACAAACCATTAGCAACAAAGCAACTGTTATTTTAAAAACCACTTCCATGTCTATTTAACTGTTCAAATGTATTTTTATTTTTTTTAAGTACAAGACTTAGGTATTAAGTAATAGGTCTTAGAATATTATGAATGGATGATTGACAATTTTCAGGAGTCAGGAGTTAAGAAAGGTATTGTTTAATTAATAATTGTCCCTCGATGGGACTACAGGGGTGTTGTTTGTCACTAATTGACAATGGACAACTTAGAACTCAAAACTTAGATACGACCATATTACCTTAGTCACAATCAACTTTAAATTGTTAATTTTGAGCTTGAAAACACCTCTCACTATTTAAATTCATTCTAAATAAAATAAAACTATTCTTTAAGCGCCTTAAAATACATATTTTTGCATTTCAAAATTTAGCATTAATCAATCTCTCATAATAGGTATGTCTAAAGACATTCGTATCAAAAAGGGCGTAAGCATTAAGCTGGAAGGATCAGCAGAACGCGTGTACGCCAATATTCCAACTTCGGAATATTACCTTGTGAAGCCGGGCGATTTTACGGGATTAACACCAAAACTAACAGTTAAAGTTGGTGATCAAGTTCAGGCAGGTTCTTCTTTATTCTTTGATAAAGAAAACCCATCTGTCATGATTTCATCTCCTGTAAGTGGTGAAGTTTCTGAAATTCGTCGTGGTGAAAAAAGAAAAATTCTTGCTGTAGTAGTTAAGGCTGAAGCCGAAATTACTTACAAGGAATTCTCTAAAGCAGAAGCAAAAGATTTATCGCGTGAGCAAATTATCGAGCAGATGTTGGCTGCCGGTGTATGGCCATTTGTACGTCAGCGTCCTTTCGCTGTTATTGCAAATCCGGCTGACACGCCAAAAGCAGTATTTATTTCTGCTTTCGATAGCGCTCCATTAGCCTGCGATAATGATTTTATTCTTCACGGAATGGAAAAAGAATTCCAGGCCGGCTTAGACATCGTAACAAAACTTACTGAAGGTACAACACACCTAAATATCGATGGGAATTCAAATTCTTCATCAGTATTTACTAGTGCAAAAGGCGTTCAGATAAACAATGTTTCCGGCCATCACCCTGCTGGTAATGTGGGCGTACAGATCCACCACATCGACCCCATTAATAAAGGAGAAGTGGTTTGGTACATGTATCCACAAGATGTAATTGCTATTGGGCGTCTATTTAGCAAAGGGATATACGATGCTACTCGCCTGACTGCCTTAGCTGGATCTCAAGTTGAAAAACCACGCTACTACAGAAGTATGCAAGGTGCTTCAATTTCTGCAATGACTCAAGGAAACATCAAAGAAGGTAACAACCGCTACATCAGTGGAAATGTACTTACAGGTACTCAAATTGATGCCGATGGTCATTTAGGTTTCTACCACAACGAAATCTGTGTAATTCCTGAAGGGAACGAACCTGATTTCCTAGGTTGGTTATTACCTAGTTTCAGCAAGTTCTCATTATCTAGAACATTCTTCTCTTGGATTAACCCAAAGAAAGAATACGCAATCTCTGCCAATATGAATGGAGAAGAGCGCGCATACGTAGTTACAGGACAGTACGAAAAAGTACTTCCTATGGATGTTTACCCTCAACACTTGATTAAAGCCATTATGATTGGCGATATCGAGTTGATGGAGAACTTAGGTATTTACGAAGTGGCTGAAGAAGATTTCGCTTTATGTGAATTTGCTTGTACTTCGAAGATTCCTGTACAAGAGATTCTTCGCGAAGGTTTGGACTTGGTAAGAAAAGAATGTAGCTAAAGACAAGACCATGAAATTATTCAAGAATATACTAAACAGCGTAAAGCCTCACTTCGAGAAAGGTGGGAAACTTGAAAAGCTATACCCAGCTTACGACGCTTTTGAAACTTTCTTATTTGTTCCTGATCACACTTCACATACTGGAGCGCACATGCGCGATGCGATCGACTTAAAGCGTACTATGTTTACCGTAGTATTGGCTTTGATTCCGGCATTAATCTTCGGGATGTGGAACACAGGGTATCAACACTTTTTAGCTTTAGGTTTAACGGAGCCTGATTGTGTTGAATCCTTAATTTACGGTGCTACTAAAATCCTTCCAATGATTGTCGTTTCTTACGGTGTAGGTTTGGGTATTGAATTTGCCTTTGCCATATCTCGTGGACACTCCGTAAACGAAGGGTACTTAGTAACAGGTTTATTGATCCCTATGATCATGCCTGCTGACCTTCCATTATGGATGTTAGCTATAGCCGTTGTTTTTGCCGTTGTTATCGGTAAAGAGGTATTCGGCGGTACGGGTATGAACATTTTGAACCCTGCCTTAACAGCACGTGCTTTCTTATTCTTTGCTTACCCAACCATGATGTCGGGTGACAAAGTATGGATCTCACTAGGCGGTGAACAAGCCGTAGACGGATTCTCCGGAGCTACTCCATTAGCAAACGCTATTGAAGGGGGAGTAAATGCCATTCCTTCCATAATGGAAAGCTTTATCGGAATCATCCCGGGTTCTATTGCTGAAACATCCGGTGTAGCCATCTTAATTGGTGCGGCATTACTATTGATCTCAGGAATTGCTTCCTGGAGAGTAATGATCGGAATGTTCTTAGGTGGATACGCAATGGGATTGATCTTTAACGGATTTGCTGATAGTGCAGACAACCTTTACATGGCTGTTCCTGCCATTCACCAAATTGTAATGGGCGGATTCTTATTCGGTATGGTCTTTATGGCTACCGATCCGGTTTCTGCGG
>Ga0207964_1000121_pt1 | contig 27012 bp, 25 predicted proteins | sample Knorr_S23_td_250_FD_185608 | JGI IMG/M metagenome (GOLD analysis project Ga0207964, IMG submission 185608) | Marine microbial communities from Southern Atlantic Ocean transect - Knorr_S23_td_250_ad_251m_LV_A (SPAdes) (version 2) | ecosystem: Environmental > Aquatic > Marine > Oceanic | place...
ATTTTTCTGTCGAAAGTCAGAACGCAAATGTCTTCGCATACACGCTTATTTTCAACTAAAACAACAGGCTCAAAATCCATGTCAATATCGTAGCGAATATGTCCTTCTGCCTTGTTACTAGCAAAACAAATATCAGATTCAAGTTGATTGAAATAACTACCTATGTCGTCTGTCGTCATCCCAGTTAGTGCGGAGCCCACTCCCACAATAGTGGAGCCAGCATCTATGAATTCCCTTACGTCTGCTGCACTACTAACACCCCCGCAACCAATGATAGGCACATCCGTAACGGCAGCAATTTCACGAATGCATTTCAGGGCGATCGGCAAAACACCTTTACCTGACATGCCACCAGCGCCATTAGTTAGCACTGGCTGGCCATGAGACGAAGTATAACCCGGACCAACAGTATTTATAGCGCAGAGGGCATCAGCTCCTCCGGACACGGCAGCAAGAGCAATCTCTCCAATATTAGCGGTATTTGGCGTCAATTTGGGGATCACAGGGATATCAACCACCGCCTTTACCGCAGCAGTCACCTCTCGAACCATATCGGGATCCTGCCCCATAGCCATCCCGTAACCCTTGGCGTGAGGGCATGAAAGATTAAGCTCCAAGCCATTTGCAACTGGTGCCATAATTTTTGCCACTTCTACAAACTCTTTAACATTGCCACCAAAGATCGACACTAATAAAAACCGGTCCTCTGGAATACTGAGATTGGACATTGATTCCGCAGCCGCTTCAGCGCCCGGATTTGTTAAGCCTACTGCATTGACGAAACAGCCTGGAGCATATTGGCTATAAACCGGTTCGCGATTTCCTGCACGAGGAGTGGGCCCAACACTTTTGGTGGTTATAACCCCAACTTGCGGCATCTGATCAAATATCGCCTGAATAATTGAAGTCGCAGTGGTAACAATTCCTGAAGGAATCGTAAATGGGCCCGATAGGGTCTTTCCAAGAAATTCTGTTTTCAATATGGCTCGCCAAAAGCTTGTTAATTTGATGAGTGGATTGCGGGACATTATACCGATTCTGTAGAATTAATCTGCCAAGAATTTAGCTTAGTAACTACTTTAATCGGGGCTATATAATCAGAAAATGACCCTAAACTGTTATTGCCACTACTCTGCCCAAAAAATAAAATTCCGTTTATGTAGATTAGCCCACAATTTGCATTACAAACTGAATAATCGATCAAAAATATATTACACTGACATTTAGAGGGTGGTTAGTGAGATTCAATCTCTGCATCGCTCTTCTTAATAAACTCTAATCTTTGTAGGACTACAATAATCATGAAACTAAACTCTACCCTAGATTCAATAGCCAAACCCTTTTCTGGATTAGCACCCTGGGTATTGCGCCTCTCGCTTGGTGTTGCATTTTTTCTACATGGTTACGGCAAGTTCCCACTACCACCTGAAAAGATGGTTAACTGGTTCGGAAGTATAGGTATTCCAGCGCCGGAGTTGGTCAGTAGTATGGTTGCTATCGGAGAGGTTTCCGCAGGCATTGGCATTATCATCGGAGGACTACTAGGTAGCTCTCTCGGACACCTAGTTACCAGAATCGCAGGAGGCGCTGTGGTAGTTATTATGGGAGGAGCCTTCTTTATTGCACATTCCGACTGGTTTATTACTGCAAAGTTATTTACCAGTGAGCAAATTTTCCTTTTTGCACTTGGTATCTATTTCGCGATCAAGGGAAACGACTAAGGACCAATATAATCAAGGTCGTATGAAACCTAATCGCCCCAGAAGTTCTTTTACTACTGGGGCGTGCCATAATAACATCTATAATTTGAGTTTAGAGACAATTGGAGTTCACTATTGCGTCGTTTAAGGTCTACTCTAAAACTAATACTTTGGAACTAATAACTGATGCGCATCCCTCCTTTTTTATACAGCCTCTATGAGAGATTCCTCCGCGGTCAGCTGAATTCAACCAAACGTCCATTGCATGTAGGTCTAATTGTCGATGGCAATCGACGTTTTGCTCTGGCAAATGGTCTGGCAACTCGAAAAGCCGGCCATATGGCTGGTTCTGACCGACTCCAAGACTTTTTAAGGTGGTGTCTAGAACTCAACATTAAGATCGTAACTCTCTATGGTTTTTCTACCGAAAACTACAAAAGAAGTAGTGAAGAAGTTGAAGAATTGATGAGTATTATTCTCAATAAATTCCGCACTCTTCAGACTGATCCTCTTATCGCTGATGAGAACGTAAAAATAAAAGTTATTGGTAGACGGGATGGCTTCTCTCAAGAGATGCAAGATGAAATTATCAAAGTAGAAACTATGACTAAGGAACATGATAGCTTCCAACTTAATATCGCAATTGGCTATGGCGGCCGTGCTGAAATAGTCGATGCCGTGAAGCAAATTGGGAGACAAATTAAAGCCGGTAAAATAGAAATAGATTCCATCGATGAGGATATGCTATCCAACCATCTTTATACAGAAGGAATGCCCGACCCTGACCTTATAATTCGCACGTCGGGAGAGGAGCGTTTATCAGGGTTCTTACTATGGCAAAGTGCCTATTCAGAGCTTTATTTTACCGAGGTTTTCTGGCCTGCATTCCGTAAAATTGACTTTTGGCGAGCTATTCGTGTGTGGCAACAACGTCATAGGCGCTTTGGCAAGTAGCATTAGCATATAAATCTCTAGGATTGGCCATAGTTATAGTAATCTGCAATCGCTAATCCAGCGGCAACACTAGTGAATGGATCATGCTCTACTACCTTCCCTAAAAATTGATTCTCCAAAATGTCTTTCACTGCTGGGATTAAGGACGAGCCCCCTGTTCTAAGAACCAAGTCAATATCATCAGCGCACAAATTATTGCTCCCTAGTATCAAGCTAATCGCCTGCTCTAACTCAAACAATAAATCAGAGATCATCACCTCAAACTCCCAGCGCTCCAGCTCAATCTCTATGTCTAACTCAGGGATATCTAATACTGCTGTTTCTTGAGTAGAGAGTTGAGCTTTAAATAACTTGATCGCTTCGAAAACTTGATAGCTATAGTTTTGCTTAATAAGATCATAAAGACGTCTAAACTTGGCTGCAGCTGGATCGGTCTGCATCATACGTTGCATCACGGGGGCTGTATATTTATTCTGATTAAGCATATAGCTAACAGGCCAGTTAATCAGCAAGTCTTCAAAATCTCCAAATGGGAATAAAGTATCGACTTTTAGACCATCAACTACCCTACTCCATCGCTCTCCCTTCCCAAGAACCGGAAATATAAGTTCTCTAAAGATGGTCTGGTCAATTCGGTCACCCCCCAGCGCGATACCATGAGTAGCCTCTACATTAAAATGACTGCCACTACGCTTGAGAATACAAAAGTCAAGAGTGCCTCCTCCAAAGTCCACAGTAAGAATGCGCTGATCTCCATCGCCTGGATGGTTGTATAGATAACTGATTGCCGCTGCTGTTGGTTCAGGGCAGAACTTCTGCCCTTCGACTCCGGCGTGACCATAAGCCTCACTGAGGCGATCCATAGCTATATTATTGCGTTGTATCTCATTACCTTCGAAATTGACAGGATGCCCTATACAAGCGTGATTAATCTTATCTTTAGGTAGATTACTAAGACTCGACTGAAGAGCCTTACGAATACCCACTAAAATCGGAGTTACTAAAGCAACCAATCTAAAGGGTCGGTTAAAAATCAATGTCCGATCACTGTTTTTATGGCCCAGTAGTCGTTTGGTTCCTCTAAATAATCGTCCTGGTAAGCCAGCATCATTAAATGCTTGTCCATATACTTTGCTTGTATCCCCTTCACCTGCAGGACCATCGTTACTGCCTGCGCTGGTGCGCTCCTCTCCTAATAATTCAGCACTCAATTCAACAGTTCGTCCACGATTGCCGCTAATATAGTCATCTATAGCCTGCTGTCCAATAGTGGTAACAAAGTCTTGATCCAAATAATTGGCAGAAGGCATTATGGCAACATCGCTTCCAAGTTCGATCAAGCTGACTTTTTCTCCATCAAAAGTCGCTGCAGCGCTATTGCTGGTACCAAAATCAATGCCTATGCCGATAGACGATTTTTCCTGTGAAATGATTTGCTCCTTAGGGACTTTACTGACGACTAAAAGAGCATTATTTTAGCGGAAAACAATAAACAAAAAACCAAAAGGTTGAGCCTTTAGCCACAAAATACAAAAGCTCGATAAAAGATACACTGTATAAGCAAAAAACAACCACTTAAACTATCAGCACAGCTAAATCAGAGGTCCGAAAATTGCTCTATTTAATTGATCACAGTGAAATCGACTCAAATTTGTTCTGAGCTCGATTTTTGACAACCTCATCAGCTCTAAAAACCCGTCCATTCATCGCGATATAAACACCTACTGAAATTGCTTGAATCGCCCCGATGGCACAGCCGACATTAAAAACCGCGTCATTTTCAGTGAACGCTGCCGGCTGCAAAGCTCCGGTCAGAACAATTTTTTTGTCTCGAATATTTTCCAACCATGCTGCTGTTTCAACCATTCCGTCAGTTCCATGAGTGATCAAAATATGTTCCGCATCAGAACCCTCAACTGCTTCTTGTATAACTTTTCGATCAGCATCAGTCATGTCCAGACTATCAACCCGCATAAGCTGATGCACAAAGACTTCAAAAGCCACATTAATCCGCTTTAGCAAGTCTCCTATCACCGGATTTCCCACTTGAAATTCGCTGGCCGCATCAAAGTACACTTTATCGATTGTTCCACCGGTGGTAAAAATCACTAACTGCTTCATATCTATGCTCTTTCAGGGATAATATTTTACATCTTAAGGTCAGTGCTGATCACATACTCGTTTTAGCATAATAATCAGCGTATAGTGTAAAACAAAGCCGTTGGCTTTCTCCAGTTTGTAGCGCTGATCCAAATAATACTTGGGACCGTATACCTGAGAAATGGAGGGGCCTTAGATTATGTTAGGTGACAAAATTAAATCTAGCGACGATAAAGAAGAAAGTATTGTTCGACCGACTGTTGTAAACGCTGAAAAACGTACAGATCAATGGTCGTTGATGCTTGTATCAGTAGGGGAAAATCAAGACCGGAAAGCCTTTGAGAAATTGTTCGCTCATTTCGCGCCTCTTCTCAAGAGTTTCGCGGAAGCCAGTCGCCATGAGGGATGGTTTCCGGGTTTGAGTGAAGATTTGGTGCAAGAGGTAATGATCAAGGTTTGGCAGAAAGCTTCAGGTTACAAGCCAGAGAAGGCATCTGCTACAACTTGGATATATACCGTCGCTAGAAACTGTCGCATCGATATGCTGAGGAGAAAAAGCAACACCCAACATCTCCCTTTGGAGAACGAAGATTTTTGGCATGAACCAGACGAAGAAACGCCAGTTTCTATACTTAGGCAGAGGCGCAGCGAGGACAAAGTCCAAGCTTCTCTAGGTCAACTGCCAAAGGAGCAAGACGAGATTCTTCGAAAAGTCTATTTAGAAGGGAAGTCACATGCTGAGGCATCTGAAGAACTTGGGTTGCCCTTAGGTACCGTTAAATCAAGAGTGCGCCTAGCACTACAGAAAATGCAAATTCTGGTCGCCCCAGAATTTAGGGAAGAAATAATATGAGTTCGATAAAACACCACCCAAGCCGCGCTATGTTAGTGGACTTTTCCGCAGGGAATTTAGGGACTGCGGAATCCATTTGTGTGTCGGCCCATTTACACTTTTGCGATCAGTGCCGTAATGAGTTAATGCGCTTAGATCAGGTTGCTTCAAAATTGATGAGTGAAGCTGAGCCTCAAATTATAGATGAAGACCTCTTTGACTCAGTAATGTCGAAGATAGATGCGTTGCCGGAGTGTACTAAGACTCGAAAAAGTGACGAAAAATCAGAGTTTCCTTACCCTGTTGCGAAGCTGATAGCTGAAACAAAGAGTCCACTTGACTGGCGGCGGATGTCCTCCTCTGTTGATGTCGCAAGATTCCAAACAGGTCAAAACAAATATGAAGTCGCTTTGCATAGGATATGTGCAGGCGGGAAAACACCGCACCACGGACACAACGGTACCGAATTTACAGTAGTACTCAAGGGTAGCTTTTCTGACGAACAAGCTGTTTATTCTGAAGGAGACTTTTTACTTCGTGAACCAGGGGACGAACATCAGCCAATGGGGGCACAAAATGGCGAATGCATATGCCTGTCAGCTCTCGCAGCCCCAATCAAACTATCCAGTCCGTTAGGATTCTTAATGAAACCATGGCTGCGAATCAATCCGATGTAGCTAAAGTTCACGGTTGACAGCGTTAGTCATAGCAGCCAATTGTCATCATATTTCGGGCATAAAAAAAGGGTCTCAGAAGAGACCCTTTTTTTATTTGCGTGTTATTTAAAAGTCATACTGCGCTCTTAAATACCAAGAACCACCTTCATAATTGGCTGCGGTGCGTCTTGGATAAGGTAATCCTACCACTCATGCGGTTGGCATTAGGGGCACCAATTTTGTCAACGTACTCATCAAAAATATTTGATCCACCCGCGGTCAACCGTAGGTTATCAGTGACGTCATAGCCAAGCTCAATATCCATATAAACGATGCTATCTACCTGAGCTGATGGGCTTGTTTCAGCTCCAATAGTTCCTCGCTCATCATAGTGCTCGCCATAAAAGTTCAGACGCGCCATCAGGCTCCATTGCTCATTGATATTGGTAAAGGTATTAAGCACCCAGCGATTCTCTGGATAGTTATTCTCAATATCTTCTACCAATGAATCTCGCACTGGTTGAATACCATTAATTAAATCTTGCCCGGTCACATCGACAGTATTGTAATTAAATGCAAGGCTTGCTGTTGTTTCCATACCAGAGAACAACTCCATAGAAGAAGACAACACTAAATCAAAGCCTTGGTGTTCAACATCCATTGCATTGGTGTAAAACGAAACAGATCCACCGCTACCATTCGGAATATCACCCGTACGATAAATTCGATCTTCTACTTCGATTTTATACATATCAAATGTCAACGTAGTGTTGTCAGTAATATTAGAAGTAAAACCAAGACTCATATTCACCGACTCTTCCTCTTTCAAGGGAGCACCACCAACAGCCAAGGCTGCTGCACTAGTAGGCCGTACCAAACCCTCTTCAACTTGAAGCCCCGTGGTGCCATCAAAAGTAGTAATCAACGTACTCACATTGGCCTGCCCCGGGGTAGGAGCGTGGAAACCCGTAGATACTGAGCCTCGCAAGGTAAAGGCATCATTCATTGTGTAACGCCCTGCCACCTTCCCATTAACCGTACTGCCGAAGTCTGAGAAGTCTTCATATCTCAGAGCATATTGCATCATTAATACATCGCTAATGTCGTGCTCCAAATCAACATAAAAGGCCATATTATCTCTGGAAAACTCACCCGCATCAGCTGGCTTAACACTGCTCATGCCACTCGTATTTCCGTCTATAGCCGCCTGTTCACCAGGCACTGTGGTGAAGGTTTCTTCGCGCCATTCAGCACCGAAAGCAACAAACATATCCGAACCAAGTGTTTTACCAAAATCGGCATTAAGATTTGTTTCTTCTTGATCGTAGCCACCCATATCGAAATCACGCTGGAAGCTACCATCACTAGCTACTCCTAGACTCGGAGCCGTCGTGTTGTTAAGGAAATAACGCAGTTCATTCGACCCGTGGCCAATGCTCACATCATAAATTGTGCCGGTACTCATCTCACCTTTAATTCCTGCCACAAATGACATATCTGTCTGGGCACCATCTAAGAAAGGTGTGTAACCTTGGCGAAGAGTATCTGCTATCCAGTTGTCCTCCTGGCATAGTGCAGCAATCGTGCTGTGTCCCGTTGAGCAATCAGAGTCATAACCGGCTCGATAGAAAAAACGATAACGTCCGTCTGTCTCTGCATAACCACCATGGGCATACAAACTAGCGCCATCACTAGCATCACCTGTTCCAGCATTGAAGAAGAATCGCTCTCCACTAGTCTCTGGTCTTCCCCATGTCTGAACAAAGGGTGAGTCACCAAAGGGAGAATCTGCGCCAACATTTGGAACACCTGCATCAATTAAACCTTGGCCCACAGGACGCTGAATACCGCGAGATAAGGCATCGTTGTCGGTTGATTCAAAACTTAGGTTGATAAAACCATCATCACCTAAGGCAAAACCGCCATTGGCCGCCACTTTGACAGATTGTTCACCTTCAAAAAACTCACCGTATTGAACCTGAACTTGACCCCCTTCAGCGTCATCCTTGAGACGGAAGTCCATCACTCCAGCAATAGCATCAGAACCATACTGAGCAGCTGCGCCATCCCGTAAAACTTGAATGTTTGATAATGCGATACTAGGGATCATACCAATATCAACACCATGAGCGCCGTTACCAGCAGCTGGAGCAAAGAACTGCACCAATGCTGAACGGTGGCGCCGTTTACCATTCACCAGGACTAAAGTTTGATCAGGCGCCATACCCCTTAAAGATGTGGGTCGAATAAATGCACTGCCATCACCTGTCGCTGGAGTCGCAGTATAAGAGGGAACCAATGCCTTGAGCGTATCTGTAAGGTCTGCTTGATTGCCGAAAGCAGATAACTCGGCTTCAGATAAGACATCCACAGGCACTGGTGATTCTGTTGCCGATCTAGGCTCATTACTTCTGCTTCCCACCGTCACAACTTCTTCAATACTTAATTCATTCGCATCCTGCGCGTAAGCAACCTGACCTAGAGATGCAATAGCAGTTGATATAGCAACCACTAACATCTTCGCTTTGTTAACTTTCTTCATTCATATTCTCCATAATGTAATTTTTATTCAAGAACTGATAATTAATTTTCTCTTGTATCTTACTATTTTGCTTAATAAAAGAAAAATTTTATTGTTATTTGAATAAATAAGTGGAGAATAATCGAATGTTAATCAGGAAAAGTTATTGAACATCTTGTCCCGAAGTTTAAGGTTAATAATTCATTGATGTACCATGGAAAGGGCGAAATGGACGGTTTCGCTTAAGCACTCATAATCTTACATTAATACCTTGATCAACCATAAATTGCTTTGCCTGGGGAATAGTGTACTCGGCAAAATGGAAAATACTGGCAGCTAAAACTGCGTCAGCTTTACCCAATGTAATTCCGTCGGCTAAATGTTGTAACGTTCCAACACCACCGGAGGCAATCACAGGTACTGCAACAGACTCACTAACAGAAGCGGTAAGATCAAGGTCAAATCCGTTTTTAGTGCCATCGCGATCCATGCTGGTCAGTAGTATTTCACCGGCACCAAGATCAGTCATCTTTTCAGCCCAAGCCACCGCATCTATTCCCGTTGGTTTTCGCCCTCCATGGGTAAAAATCTCCCAACGGCTCGTGTCACCCCCTTCCACTTGCTTGGCATCAATAGCAACTACAATACATTGACTACCAAAACGTTGCGCTGCTTCGGCGACAAACTCAGGATTAGAGATTGCCGCAGAATTTATTGCAACCTTATCCGCACCCGCATTGAGTAAATTGCGAATATCATGCATTTCGCGAACACCACCACCAACTGTCAAAGGAATAAACACTTCTCCAGCCATTCGCTCAACCGTGTGTAACGTGGTATCTCGCCCTTCATGGCTAGCAGTGATATCGAGGAATGTGATTTCATCGGCGCCCTGCTCATTGTAACGACGCGCCACCTCAACTGGGTCTCCAGCATCTCGAATATCAACAAACTGAACACCTTTGACAACCCGACCTTTATCAACATCAAGACACGGAATTATCCTCTTAGAAAGCCCACGACTCACTCGCTTTTACTCTTAAATAAGTGGCCAAGCTTACCCGCTTTAGTAGACAAGTATTGAGCATTGTGGGGGTTGCTGTCTGTCTGAATAGGTTTGCGCTCAGCAATTTCAAAACCAAGATCTTCTAAGGCTTTAATTTTTCGTGGGTTGTTGGTCATTAAATGTAACCTCTTTGCTCCAAGATGATTTAACATTGGCGCACAAATAGAGTAATCCCTTAAATCAGCTCCAAAACCAAGCCTCTCATTCGCTTCCACAGTATCGGCACCCTCATCCTGAAGATTGTAAGCCCGAATTTTATTCACTAAACCGATACCACGACCTTCTTGACGAAGATACAGAATCGCTCCGCGACCCTGCTGTGAAATTCGCCTCAAAGCTTCATCTAATTGTTCTCCACAATCGCATCGAAGACTGCCCAATGCATCGCCGGTCAGGCACTCTGAGTGGATACGTATTAGCAGGGGCTCATCAGAGCCACAGTCGCCCATGGTGATAGCGATATGCTCTTTTCCTTTGAAGGGATCTTCAAAGCCATGGATATCAAAAACACCCCAACGAGTAGGCAACTTTGAAGATTCGATAAAACGAAGCACTGACAGTAACTCCAACATTTAAAAGGGCTAAGCACCGCATTGTACAGCCAACATGGCTGTAATACAGAATTTTTAAAATTTGCTAGCTAACTGATTCCACGGCTGGCAGTCGCTTTACGATGGGGAAATAACCGAATAACTTACTTACCGAAATAACGATCACTGCTATGACCAGCAATCCTGCCAATATATTCGCGACTAATAGAGAAAATACTGTCAAAAAGGCTAGTAAGTAGCTAACGGCAATACCAAGTAACAGTGCGAAAAGTGCACTAACAAACTGATGGTTAGTCTCCACTACAAAATATAAACTAGGTATTAAAACTAGCGTAATCGTGGACGCGAATAGAATGCCAAAGCTAAGAGATAAAGCCATCGGAATAACAAACTGAGCCTGAGCGCTAGTCTCAAACAATAGAGGCAACAAACCAACAAAGGTCGTCAATGTGGTTAGCAAAATCGCTCGGAAACGTTTTTTCCCAGCATTAACAATTGCCTCTTCGAGCGATAAATTATCTTTCCTTCCTCGATTGGCAAATTCTACTAAAATCAAACTGTCATTAACTACCACGCCAGCCAAAGCGATAATTCCAAACACAGAGAGAATATTAATTGAAACGTCAAATAACATATGGCCTATCACCGCTCCGATAAAACCAAAAGGAATCACTGACATAATCACAACTGGCTGAATATAGGAGCGCAAAGGGACTGCTAGTAATCCATAAATCATAAACAAAGCAGCCAAAAAGCCCACACCCATTTTTATATAGTATTCGTTTTGCTCCTGCGTGCCCCCACTCAGCCTGAAACTAACACTTGGGTATCTCTCTAATAGCAGAGGTACAAAATTTGTTTTAACGTCCTTTACAACATCGCCGCTTTGAATTTTATCTGCCTCTACCTCAGCCGTTATGGTAACTGTTCTCTTTCGATCAAGCCTATCAATAGCAGTAAGACCTACCCCAAGGGAGATTTCCGCAACTTCTCCTATTGCTACAGCTTCTCCATTGGCCGCGCGGATATGCATGTTTTCTAATGTCAGAATAGATCTCCGCTCATCATATGGATATCGGACCATGACTTTCACAGTATCCGAATCTCTTTGTATACGTTGAGCCTCTTCACCATAAAATGCTTGGCGAACCTGTCTAGCAACATCAGATAATGTTACTCCCACTTGACTTGCGTAGGGTTTCAAATTAATTAGCACTTCTTTGCTGCCTGAGCCCTGTGAATTGTAGATATCATAAACCCCAGGGAAAGTACTGAGCTCTTGTTGTAAATCCATACCTGCAAGAGTCAACTCTTCGGGATCTGAACCAGACAGAGATAAACTGATCTTAGCTCCTGAGGGTCCTTGTCCAGAGGAATATTTCTGTTTCCTTACATCTGGAAGCAAACCAACTTCATCACGCCACATTCTTTCAATTTCAGTAGCGCTAACAGTGCGCAACTCAGACCTAGTAAGCACCACTCTAAAGTTAGCTGTAACATCATTAGTAACAAAAAATGCAACGTTTTCAACCAATCCACTCTCATCAGGATTTTCTAATCGATATTTTTCGTCGACGGCAAAGATTGCATTTTCAACCGAGGAAATCGTATCAAGCATACTCTCTACCGAGGCCCCATCTTGCATGATAATCTCAGCTTGTACATCATCTCCAGGGACCATCGGAAAGAATTCAAAACGAGCAACTCCCGAACCGACGGCGCCTACTGCAATAATAAGCGCTCCTAAAAACCCTGCTAAGGTAATATACCGATTTCGTAACGCCCTTCTCAGCCAAACTTCATAAATGTTCTCTATAAAGTAATTGAGGCCCTTAGATACCTTACTCTGAACACCCCTTACAATGGAAAAGCCATCACTAGTAGATTGACCAAACTTCAGGCCAACTAGATGGGCTGGAAGGATCAATTTTGATTCGATCAGTGAAAACGTCAGGCAGAGAATAACCACAATACCTATTGCGGCGGTGATACCGCCAAAACTCCCGCCAATGAAAATAATTGGGAAAAACGCCGCCATAGTAGTGAGTACGCCAATCGTAGAAGGTATAGCCACTCTTTGGGCACCCGCAACAACAGTCTCTACTGAAGCTTCGTAGCCGCTATCGGGAATTTCACCAGCATCTCGCTTTTGCTGAAAATCTGCTTTTGCCTCGCTGAAAACACTTTCTCCAATAACAATAGCATCATCCACCACAATTCCCAGCACCATAATAAATGCAAAGAGACTGAGAACATTTATGGTTACAGCGCCCATTGGCATCAACCAAAAAGCGCCCGCAAAACTAACTGGAATACCAAGAATTACCCAAAAAGCGACCTTTAAATTTAGAAACAAACCTAAAACGAGGGCTACTAGGATCCCACCTAATATTAGATTTTGTGACATCATATCTACACGACCTTGAAGGTAGTAGGCTAGATCATTAAAAATTGTGATACTTAAACCTTCCGGAAGTGAATCCCGCTTCTGTTCGACGTATCTATGGATAGCCTCGCTAATAGCAAGGACGTTTTGCCCTTCAAGAGATGATATCGCGAGAGTTACGGCAGTTTTACGGTCGAAATGATTTAGAAAGACTGTGTCCGTAAACCCATCCCTTACCTCAGCGACATCTGACAATAGAAGCTGGGTTCCATCCACTTGGCTTCTCAGAACAATATTTTCAAAGTCTTGGCCTACGTATGCTTTACCTTCAGTTCTGATCAGCACATTACCTGCTTCCGAACGAATAATTCCGGCAGGTAAATCCAATGAAGAGACTCTAACCGCGTTTGCTACCTCACTGAGCGTTAGATTAAGTTCTTGAAGCCTATCCTCCTTTACTTCAATTGATATTTCATAAGTTCCAGCTCCATAGAGCTTTAAATCTTTTACTTCTGGGAGTGCCAGTACCTCATCATAAACTTGGTCTCCCAGTGCCTTTCTCTCTGGCTTGGTTAGGTCACCAGAAACCACGACTCCGACTGCCCAAATATTACTATCAACCTTCTTAATCGTTGGTTTTTCCATATCATCTGGTAGATCAACGATACTATCAATTCGATTTTCAACCTGGGTCAAAACATCATTAATATCTTCACTTGCTTCAATTTCAAGATATATCCTTCCATAGTCTCGGTCCGCGCCAGAGGTAATCTTTTTGATCCCCTGAAGGCCTTCCAGAACCGATTCCATAGGGAGTATTACTCCTTTTTCAACTTCCACTGGAGCAGCTCCAGGATAAGGCACGCTTATGCTGATCAGGTTACGTTCTGAACGGGGAAACATTTCTTTGCTAATCGTGGCTAAGGACATAGCGCCAGCAAAAAAAATTAAAACCATTACTAAATTTGCCGCTACCGGATTGTGGCTGAACCAAGATATAAGGCCTTTAGAATTCACGTTCATCGCACTTCACTCTGCATCTTTGAGGGGTTTCTCAATAGTAATTTGAGGCCCTCAATAGGCGTTCCTATAGCACTAGTAACGACCTGAACTCCTTCTTCCAAGCCTCTCACATAATAATAAGAATCATCACTAAAAATGACTTGCACATTTCTAATGCCCATTCTTGTTTCGGAATCTACAGTCGCTACTTTTGACCCCTGCAAAAGGGCACTGCGCGGAAGCTCAAATACATCTTCCAAGACTTTTCCCTTAAGCTTGGCTGTCACGAAAGTGCCGACCAGTAAAGGAGGAGAATCACGACCTTCAGAGGTACTCATCCCGTAGGGATCAGACATCCGTGCCACAAGGTACTGGGACCGGTTGATTTCATTAACCACACCTTCAGACCTAACCACTTGAGCTACCCAATTAGTTTGCATTCCATTAACCGAACCGCTGAGGGTGACCATGCTCTCGCTAGGAATCCCTTTAAACGTCAACGCATCCATTCTTGCAAGGTCTCTTTCAGTCAAAGGCAATCTAACTTCTACAAAATCAATAGCGAACGTTTCTCCAAGCCGCGAGCCCATGGTCACATATTGCCCTACATCAGCGCCTTTAGACGCAACCATTCCTGCGTAAGGAGCCCTAATTTTTGTCTTTTGTAGTTTCAGCTTTGCTCGCTTTACTTCCGCTTTGGCCTGCAGAATATTTGCTTCCGCTTCAGCTAAATACGGCTTTCGTAAAGCCAAAATTGGCGCTTCAGATTGAGGGCGACCCGTCATTTCCCACTCTTTCACCGCTTGAATAGCTCTGGCTTTCTCCAGTTCAAGCATAGCATTCGCACTGATAAGCTGAGCTTGAGCCCTCTGAAGAGCAACTTCATAATCCGTGGGATCAAGTTTCATCAAAATATCCCCGGCATTAAATGTGCCACCAACGATGAACTGCTCAGAGACTTCAAGAACAGTGCCTGATACTTCCGAAACGAGAGATGTTCGCGTACGCGGTTGTACTGTACCCTGAGATTCAACCTCCAAGGTCACGCTGGTACTTTTAAGGCTTTGAGTTTTAACAGCAAGCGCAGCCTCGGGAGCTGGGGCTTTGACCGGCTCAGGTTGAGACAAAAACATCAGTACTGTTATTGCAATTGCGCCTAGCACTAAAAGAACTGGAACAAACTTTTTCATTAAAAAATCCCATTTACCTGTTGAGTTAACCCGTTAAGACGAGGTGACGGATCAAATTAGATTCACACAGATCCAAACTGTTGAATCAGAGCAATACTTGCAGCGGCTGCAACTCCTGCAAAAATATCATCGAGCATAATTCCTAGGCCACCTGAAACATTTCTATCTATCCAACTAATAGGCCATGGTTTGACGATATCGAAAAATCTAAACAAACCAAAACCCAAAATGACTGACAACCATGACACTGGCAGACAAATCATTGCTATCCACAGCCCTACGAACTCATCCCAGACAATCCCCTCATGGTCGTGATCACCAAGCTCCTCTGAGGCGGCTTGACAAATATAAACACCAATCAAAATACTAATAACTACAAAGCTAACATAAGGAATAAAGGTGAAGTCAGCGACTAAAAACCAGATGGCCAATCCTACTAGCGACCCGATAGTTCCGGGCGCAACTCTGGAAAGGCCACTACCAAATCCAAACGCCAGAAACAAAACGGGCGACCTCAACACACTTAAGAAAGTTGGTTTATCCGCCAAAATGATCGAACCCCTTATTTTGTTGTACTACTGCCGCTCCATCTAAAAATACTTGCGGAACCCCGTCGTTACAGCGAGTCATACGACCAATCTTCTTCAAATCTGACAATCCATCTGCACTCCAACTATCGACTATTTCAGTTAGATGCTCCGGAACAGTAAAGCACAGGTGATAGTCGTCCCCACCAAACAAAGCCCACTTCACACAATTTCCGCCCCATTGAGATCTCACATCATCTTTTATGGGGACGTCACTAGTGTTTACGTTAGCACTAACACCACTAGATCTGCATATATGCTCCAAATCAGCGACTAGTCCGTCAGATATATCGATACATGCAGATGCTACATCCCGCAATTTTAGACCAAACTCAATTTTTGGCTCTGGCCGATAAAATCGGCTAAGTAAGCGTTCACTATCTATTTTATAATTGATTTCATTGCCTTGTATAACAGATAACGCTGCCGCACCGTCTCCTAAAGCACCGGACACATATATAAAATCACCATCATTAGCACCGCCTCGTGTTATAGCTGATCCAGGAGGAACTTCACCTAACATTGTAATACTAATTGAGAGGGCTCCGGACGTGGTATCTCCACCAATCAATGAGCATTTAAATTCATCTGCCACCTCTGCAAGTCCTGAACTGAAGCCCTTTAACCAAGAATTATTTGCAAGCTTGCGAGGCAAACTCAAAGACAATGTAAACCATCGCGGAATCGCACCCATAGCCGCTATATCGCTTAAATTCACACAAAGAGCTCGCTGAGCTATCTGGTAGGAGACCGCACTTGAGGGGAAATGGATATTTTCAACCAAAGTATCTGTAGCAACTACCAGTTGATGTTTAGGCGTCGCAGAAATATCAAGAATGGCAGCATCATCCCCGATTCCCAGAAAAACCCCATCCTGAGCAGTCAAACCTTTAAAGTAAGACTCAATAATTTCAAACTCGTCTTCTTTTTTCGGTATTGTTTGAAGCAAGAAGCCCACCTCTCATTTATAAATCTTTACTGAAACATCGCATGTAACCACGCTTGGAAGGCAGTTTGGTTGACAGTGCCAGCGCCTAAACTTGTGATTTTAATTGATTAGAACCAACTTCAATTGCTCGTTTTTCTGCAGCAATCTTATCTAGCACGCCATTGATAAATTTAAATGCATCAGTGGGACCATAGGTCTTGGCTAAATTAACCCCCTCATTGATCACTACCTTATAGGGCACTTCAATACTGTAAAGTAGTTCATAGGTCGAAACTCTTAAAATAGCTCTTGAAACTGGGTCTAACTGTTGATTTTCTCTGTCTAAGTGTGGCCCAAAGGTATCGTCAATCTCTGTTAAATTTTTAGGCACACCAACGAGTATTTTATGAAACAACTTTCCATCGACCTTAGTCATATTGTTGTTGGAATAAAACTCTGCCTCTATGGTCTCTAGGTCAGCCCCACTCATTTCCCAAGAATACAACGCTTGGACTAACATTCGACGTGCTTTTTGACGCTCCCTTGCTTTCGACATCAACTATGCGCCATCCATCTGATTGAACAACGTGATCATCTCAAGAACTGTTAACGCTGCCTCTTCACCTTTATTCTCTGCATTATTGCCAGAGCGCTCAATTGATTGCTTTAGGTTATCAGTGGTTAGCAGTCCAAAAGCTACAGGTAAATTTTCTTTCAAACTTACTTCACCAATACCGCGAGTGGTCTCTGAGCAAACATAGTCAAAATGCGGAGTGTCTCCGCGAATAACACAACCTAGAGAAATAACTGCATCAAATCGCCCTGTTCGAGCTGCGCGCTGACTCGCTAAAGGCAACTCAAAGGCTCCAGGGACTCTATAGACTTCTACTGCTTCTCCGGAAATACCATGTCGGCCTAAGGCACGAACTGCACCCTCCAGCAGTCCGTCTGTCACCTCAGAATTCCAACGTGCCACAATCACTGCTATGCGTGACGCATTTACTTCAAAATTGCCTTCTTCAGGTCTATATTGTCCCATGTCGAATTCCTATTATGTGTACTGACTGTAACTCATTGCTATTTTCTTCTGATTAGTCACAGTCGACATATTCAACGACTTCCAAATCAAATCCAGAAATAGCAGTAAACCTGTAAGGCGCACTCATTAATCGCATTTTATGAATCCCAAGATCCATCAATATCTGTGAACCAGTTCCCACTTGCTGGTATACCACATCACTGGCTAGCTGCGTCACCGCAGCACCAGGATTTAAGATCATTTCAACAGCATGATCAATATCTTCTGCACTCTCTGGATAATACAAAAGCACCACGGCACCACGCCCTTCACTAGCTACTTTTTCTAGGGCACCATGGAAGGACCATGCCTTAAATTTCCCTTCGGACTCAATCGCCAAGATATCCCTTGCCGACCGATTTATGTGCACGCGCACAAGTACCGGCTCGTCCCCACTAACATCGCCCATCACTAGAGCAAAGTGCTTTTCATTTCGTGCATGATCTAAATATGTTTTAAGAACAAAGTCTCCGTAATGAGTTTTGACGGGACGCTCGTTAATACACTGGGTGGTCTTCTCTGTTACAAGTCGATAGTGGATCAGATCCGCAATAGTCCCAATCTTCAGCTGATGTTTTTCAGCAAACTTTTCTAGATCATCGCGACGGGCCATCGTGCCATCTTCATTCATTATTTCAACGATAACTGCTGCCGGCTCAAAACCTGCAATTTTCGCTAGATCACATCCTGCCTCAGTATGCCCCGCACGACTTAACACGCCGCCGGCCTGGGCCTTAAGAGGAAATATATGTCCTGGCTGTACAATATCATCAGGTCTGGCGTTGCTCGCTACAGCTGCTTGTACAGTTCTTGCCCTATCTGCCGCGGAGATACCTGTTGTCACTCCTTCTGCAGCCTCAATTGACAAGGTAAAAGGTGTTCCATGACTTGAGTTGTTACTGTCACTATTAACCATCATTGCTAGGTCAAGTTGCTGACAACGTTCTTGATTAAGGGTCAAACATATTAACCCTCGTGCATTAGTCGCCATAAAATTTATATCTTGAGGACGAACCATAGGCGCAGCCATAACAAGATCACCTTCATTCTCTCGATCTTCATCGTCCATTAGAATAATCATCTTACCTTGACGAATATCCTCCAATAACTCTTCAACTGTATTCAATTTCATATGTTTTTGTTCCAAATAATAAACGAGTATCTATAAACTTAATTGCGCTGATCAGCCGCTTTGTCACCCAGCAAAAGGCGTTCCAAGTAGCGCGAAACCAAATCTACTTCGAGATTAACCTTGGTTCCTTCCTTGTACGTTCCCATCACCGTGTGGGACATTGTGTGAGGAACAATGTTTAACTCAAACTCTGAACCCTCTACCAAATTTACGGTCAGGCTAGTTCCATCCACAGTGATGGATCCTTTATGGGCAATATATTTCGCAATATTAGCAGGGGCTTTAATGCGAAAACGCCAAGATCTCGCATCACCTTTCAGCGACAATACTTCTCCGACACCATCCACATGCCCAGACACAATATGGCCGCCAAAACGATCAGTCGCTTGCATCGCTTTCTCCAAATTTATGGGGCTGCCGACTAGCCAATGGTTGATCGTAGTAAGATTTAAAGTTTCCACAGATACATCTGCAATAAAGCCATTCTGAGTCAACTCCACTGCTGTCAAGCAAGCGCCATTACAAGCTATGCTATCTCCTAGATTTAAGTCTGAAAGGCCTAGATTTCCGGCATTAATCGTCAGGCGCACATCCCCATCTCGAGGCTCTAAATCAACAACACTACCAATGGCGGCAATAATTCCTGTAAACATAAAACTCTGTCCTAACTATTATCTGAAGGCTGGTAAAATACACTCTTATTGTAAATCTGCAATCAATACTTACGATACTCTTAGTAATCCTTATCGGGATACATGGTTACTCTTAAATCCTCTCCAATTTGACGGATGTCTTTAATTGATAAAGCCAAATGCGCGTCAATAGTACTAATCGGCAAGTTAAACATGGGTCGCGCTTCACTACCGAATAATTTAGGCGCCCAATAGCACACAAACTCATCAAGTAAACCCTCCCCCACAAAAGCTCCGGCTAAGCCGGCACCCGCCTCCACCATAACATTGTTACACTCTCGCTCAGCCAACTCTAACAGCAAGGAATGTAAATCCACATGTTCTCCATTGGCCGGTAAAAAACAGATCTCAGCACCTTTATCGATCAACGCGTTAGATTTTTTTCTCTGGTTTTCGCCATCCAAAGTCGCGATTAATATGTTACCCGGCTGAGAAAACATTCTCGCACTACTCTGCATTTTAAGCTGGCTATCAACCACGACCCGCAAAGGCTGCCGCAAACTATGCTCTATTCCTAACTCTTGCTCTGATATTCGAACAGTAAGAGAGGGATCATCCATCAACTGAGTGCCAATACCAGTAATAATGGCACAGCTTCCAGCTCTTAAGCGCTGAACATCTTGTCTTGCGGCAGGAGTCGTGACCCATTGGCTCTGCCCACTCGCCATCGCTGTGCGACCGTCTATACTTGCGGCCATCTTTACACATACCCAGGGCAAACCCTGTTCGTGACGCTTGATAAACCCTTTATTTAAATCTCTAGCTTGATCTTCAAATAATCCACACTCTACCTCTAGGCCTGCTGCTTTAAGTAATTCAATTCCTTTTCCCGCAACCAGTGGATTGGGGTCTTCACAAGCTATTATCACCCGAGTCAATCCCGCATCGATCAACGCCTGAGCACAGGGACCTGTTTTACCCTGATGACTGCATGGTTCAAGAGTGACATGGGCACAGGCATCAGAAGCATCTTTAATTTTACTAAGAGCCTCAATTTCAGCATGATTGCCTCCTGGTGGGCTAGTATAACCTTCACCAAGGACGCTTCCGTCTCTACTAATTACACAACCAACCGCTGGATTTGGCGATGTAGTAAAACGCCCTTTGGCTGCCAAGCTTAACGCTCTGGTCATCAGTTCTCTATCATTAATAGAAAAACTCATTATTTTTTGACCGGCATCGGTTTCGCACTACTAAGGCGATTTAGCTCGTCTTGAAACTCATTCAAATCCTGAAAACTGCGGTAAACTGAAGCAAAACGGATATAAGCAACTTCATCCAATTCATGAAGTTGACTCATGACTTCCTCTCCAATAATCCTTGAAGAGATCTCTCGCTCACCTGTGACCTGCAAGAAATGCTTAATCTGAGATAATGCAATTTCAATTTGTTCAATAGACACCGGTCGTTTTTCAAGGGCGCGTTGAAAGCCTGCACGAAGTTTATCTTCATCAAAAGGCTCACGACTACCGTCACTTTTAATCACTCTAGGCATTACCAGTTCCGCTAGCTCATAAGTGGTAAAACGTTCACTACAAACTACACATTCTCGCCGTCGACGCACTTGGCCGCCATCTGCAACCAACCGGGAATCGACAACTTTGGTGTCATCAGCATTACAAAATGGACAATACATAGCGATGCTCGAAAAATTGGAGGTTTATTCTACCATAAGAACTTTGATTTAAAGTCTATCTGAAGTCTAAGGCTGATCCATCGGCACTACTCCAACGTTCTCCCCTGAGTGCGAATAGATCATCCCTTTGGAAGTAAAAAATGTTCGATGCCGCGGACCGTCAATGGTTGGATCATTACTTAAATAACCCGCATCTCCCGGATACAGACAAATCATTTGGCCATCTAACTGACATAGCCTAGGAGTTACAGAGTAGGGCGTGCGCTCAGCGAGAGACTGGCAAGCAACTTCTGCCGTGTTGTAGTGGCTAATTAAACTCATGGATAGGTATGTAGGGGGCATCAATGTCAGCTCCCCGAGATGATGCAGATCCATGGCTTCTTGGGGCTTTATCCACTTAAATTCGTGAATCTCCCCTCCGTCAATCAATACATCTTCTGAGTTATTTTCAGCTTGACCTGCGAAAAACCAAGTCGCAAAACGTCTTGCCTCTCCCTCTGGGGTGGTCCAATTGCAAAAATGGACAAGATCTTGGGGAGCTACTGTGAGCCCACACTCCTCTTCCACTTCTCTCACCGTCGCCAATCTAGCCGCTTTTTCCTCACTGTCGGTCGCTTCTATTTCAGGCTCATCAATTGCTCCACCGGGAAACACCCATGCGCCACCAGCAAAGGCGAGCTTGGCATTGCGTCTCAATAATAAGGTTTCTAAACCTTGGTCGGAGTTACGCAACAACACCGCAGTAGCGGCCAAGCGTATTAATGGAGCCTGCTCTGTCATAGTCCCCTACCATTCCAATGAGAGTGATTAACCCTCGTTCAAACCAACCGTAGAACTCCCTGAATTTAACCATAAACCGGGAACCGCTGACATACCGCAAGCACCTTGGCTTTAGTTTGTGCAACGACTTCACTTGAATTCCCTGCTTCTAGGCTGTCTAATATGTCGCACATCCAATGGGTCAATTGAACCGTTTCTGCAATCCCAAATCCCCGAGTGGTGATAGCTGGGGTACCAACACGCAGTCCAGAGGTAACGAACGGAGAGCGAGGATCATTCGGAACAGCATTTTTGTTCACAGTAATAAATGCTTCGCCCATAGCTCGGTCCGCATCTGCTCCGGTATATTCCTTACCAATCAGACTTACCAACATGAGGTGATTCTCAGTACCGTTGGAGACAATACTAATACCACGCTCCATGAAAGTGGCAGCCATTGCCTTTGCATTGGCTACTACCTGCTTCTGGTAGTTGACAAAATCTTCGCTCGCCGCCTCTTTAAAAGCCACTGCTTTAGCCGCAATCACATGACAAAGAGGTCCGCCCTGACTACCTGGAAAAACCGCTGAGTTACATTTTTTCGCAATTTCAGCGTCATTAGTTAAGATAATTCCACCGCGTGGTCCACGCAGAGTCTTGTGAGTGGTAGACGTGACAACATGTGCATGAGGAATTGGACTCGGATATACACCCGCTGCCACTAATCCTGACACATGGGCCATATCTACAAGTAAGTAAGCATTCACTTTATCAGCTATTTCTCTAAATCTTTTCCAATCCATAATCCCTGAATAAGCCGAAAATCCAGCGATAATCATCGCCGGCTCATGCTCCAACGCCAAAGCCTCAACTTGATCATAGTCAATCAAGCCCGTCTCAGCATTCAAACCATATTGTATTGGGTTATATAACCTGCCAGAAAAGTTTGGCTTAGCGCCGTGAGTTAAATGACCCCCATCAGCTAAACTCATCCCCAAAATGGTATCACCGCCTTTGACCAATGCTAGAAATACGGCACTGTTTGCTTGGGAACCAGAGTGAGGCTGTACATTCGCATAGCTCGCACCATACAAGCTTTTGAGCCTTTCAACAGCCAAGTCTTCAGCTACATCAACATGTTCACAACCACCGTAGTAACGCTTCCCGGCATAACCTTCAGCATATTTATTGGTCATTTTACCACCTTGAGCCTCCATGACAGCCAAGCTAGTGTAATTTTCCGATGCAATAAGCTCAATGTGCTGCTCTTGACGCTGATCTTCGAGCTGCATAGCTCGCCATAATTCTGGATCGACTTTCGCGATAGTGTGGTCTTTGTCAAACATAATTAGGTGTTTTCCTAGGGTTGAATTTGGATTCTTTAAACGCCGGCAAGTTTACCTGATATCAGCTAATTCTTACAGCCTCAAAACATTCAGAACTCGGCTTTTATAGATCAATTAGTGTTACTTCTCAAACAATGCCATGGTTTCAATATGGGCGGTGTGAGGAAACATATCAATCACGCCTATGTCCTTCAGTTTATAACCTTTCTGAACCAGAGCTGTTGTATCTCTGACCATAGTAGCTGGATGACAGGATATATAGATCACTCTTTTAGCCCCTGAGTTATTTATCCACGACATAACTGCAGGCGCTCCACTCCTGGGTGGGTCGAGCACCACTAAATCTATGGATTTTGCTAATTTCGATACCGTTTTTAATGACGCTGCATCATTTAAGTCTGCGATGATAAACCTAACGTTATCGATACCATTCCTTTGGGCATTTTCGATTGCTCCATCTACAAGATCTTGCAAACCTTCGACGCCCACAAGATGGTCAAAATGCTGTGCAAGAGGCAGCGATAGATTGCCAGAACCACAAAATAGATCGACCACTGTACCTCGATTACCAACAGGCAATAAGTCAAGCAGTTGATCAATCATTCGGCGGTTAATATCGCTATTTACCTGAATGAACTGACCAGGTTCACAGTTAAGTTTTATTTGATCAGAGACATGCACATAAAGTGGCTTATCATTCTCACCTATGCGCTGAAACTGGCTCTTCTTTGAGGATTTCCACCACAACTGAGTCGGAATGTCATTAACCATACTTAAGGCATTAAAAATAGCAATTTCGCCAGCCCTATCTAAACTCTTACTAGCCTCAACAGAAACCGCTAGAGCGTTGTCCGCAGCCAGCAATTCAATCTCGGATATCTTAATATCTCGGGGAAGGTCTTTTAGTATTAATGGCAATGCAGTTAATATTGCATCCAACGCTTTGTCTAAAACCAAACAATGGGAAATAGGCTCGATCCTATTGCTCCCTGCATTTCGAAACCCAACCAAAAACTGACCGTCTCGTGCACGCTGCACGGCAAGACGAGCGCGTCTTCGATAATGCCACTTGGGACCGATCAATGAGGGTAATGTATTCTCTGGCTCAACTTGAATGCGTTGCAGATTATTTAAAACCTGTTGCTTTTTGTAGTTAACCTGTTGGTTGTGCTCTAAGTGCTGAAGGGTGCAACCTCCACATCTTGAAAAATATTCACACCTTGAGTCCACTCTATGAGCAGACGGTGATACGATCTTGCTTACTCGCCCTTCCCCAAAATTCCGCTTCTCCCGAATCAATCGAAATTCTATAGTTTCAGTCGGAAGAGCTCCTTCTACGAAGTAGGCTTTACCGTTAATGCGGCCGACTCCTCGCCCATCATGGAGAAGATCGCTTATTTCTAGGCCTAGGATTTTATTGCCACTCATAGTGTTTGCTTGTTTCGTGTTGTGGGACAGCTGTTTGTTAGGGGTAGATTATAGCTTAACCGAAATGGGCGCTAGAAATGCGCACATTTGTCACCAGTCTATGGCTTGGCCGTTCCAGTCCAGATAAGACAATTCACCATCAATCATTGCTTCGTCCATAATCATAGCTAATCTCTCAGCCACAAAGGACGGAGTGAAAAGTTTCTCTTTCGGGACTGTCGCTTGAAAAGGTTTTGATAACTCTGTGTCAGTCGTACCGGGATGAAAAGCAATGAGTTTGACATTTTTGGCCCGTCGCCCATATTCAATAGCCGCTGTTTTCAAGATCATATTAAGCGCCGACTTGGAGGCTCGGTAAGCATACCAACCGCCGAGGTGATTATCACCGATACTGCCCACTCTTGCGCTCAAAGCCGCCACAATACAATCGTTAGAGCCCTTGAGGACTTTCAATAATGACCTTAGCCAAAGTGCTGGCACCACTGCATTGGCGTGGAAAATAGCCTGAAGTGCAGACTCGCTTATATCCTCCAACCGCTTCTCAGGCCAATATGTGTTCGAATGTAGGACTCCATTACATATACAAACCCTGCTGAACTTGCCTGCGTGCGGCTCAAGCATCGATAGAACTTTATTTAAAGCGGCTTCGCTGTAGTCGCTCTTTACCCAAATTAACTTATCTCCAGCGCCGTTTGCGGGATATTCGACCCTAGCTTTTTCGGAGCGACTAACTGCCACAACCTTATCAATAGCTGGGTCGTTGAGAAATTCCGCTACCAATGACGACCCCAAGCCACCACTAGCTCCTGTGACTAGGGCAAAATTATCATAGTGAGTGCTCACTATAATTCCCTTTTGCTTATACATGGATCACAGACTGGTTCGCTTCTGATCAGCGCAGAGATAAGATGCCGGTATCTGGCAAAGATTAAATACACCCCTTTAGCGATCACGCTAACTATTGGCCAACGAAGAATTGCCACCCAATGACGTTTTCCAACTAAGGACCACGCTAAATAGGTAACATCTAGCCCTAAGATAACTTCTCCATCTGGTAACTGTCCGTGGAGAATGCGATCTGCCTCTTGCTGGCAAATATGAGGAAAGTGCTCAGGAAAATCTGAGGCGTGGACGTTCTCAAAGGCTATCTTTTGATCTCTATCAAGCTTCTTGAGATGTGTAATTTCCGTTGCGCACAACGGGCAACTCGCGTCATAAAAAAGAATTAGTTCTTGATTCATTTAAAGCTCATCGATCATTAGAAAAAGAGTAGTCCAATGCAACAAAACTACGACGGTGGTCAGGCTGATTCGCAAATTCCAATATCCTCGACTTGATGATTTGAACGTCCTTTCGACCCCCAAAATACCCAAATATCCCGCCGATAGAAGAGCTACAGCCAGAATAGAGAGGAACTGGGATATGTGTATGACTGTCAAAGAAAGCCATGCTAGTAAAGACGTCAGGTTAGTAAAAATCAAAACCGCAGCAGAACGTCTGTTCGACGGAAAGGTCTCCCATTTACCCCATAAGGTTCCGGCTAAAAAGCTCAAGATAATCGCACTGTAGGCCAAAAATATATAGGGAGCGTACAGTCCAAAAATACTTGCGCTTTGAAAACCACCGCCCAGCCAGGCCCCTTTCAGCATGTAACCCGTGCTTACGATGAAGGGCACCAAACCGAAGCTCCCTAGCAAGCTTACTAAGGTGAGTAAGTTCAATGGTTTTTCGGATGTTAATAACGCCATGATTTTTCCCCTTGGTCTGTACGCTGTAACGTGAGACTTAGATTAGACAGCATAGGATTTAAAAGGATCTAAGAGTTAGGGCATTGCGTAGAAGAAGTAACTTGAAAAAAGGATTAGCTAAACCGAATGGTTAAAACTGGACTTTATATATTTTCAAACGATCTTCGTCTCGATGATAACCCAGCTTTGCGCTTGGCATCCTCTGAAATGGACCAGCTAATTTGCTTTTACGCCGATGACAACAATCCTTCTAGCGAAGTGCACCAAGGAAGAGGCGGAAAGTCAGGCCGTCGAAACCAATTCCTCCATGAATCCCTGGTTGCGCTAGATAGTAGCCTCCAAAACTATGGACATCGCCTTGTCTTTCGGAAGCAACCGCTAACTGATGCCGTAGCCGAATTAATCAGTTTACACAATGTCACTCATATCTACGGGTCAATTAACGTAGGAAGGCATTCGAACTGTCAATGGGATCTGTTGAAAAAAGAGCATCCAACAATTTCGTTCCAACAACGGCATAGTCACACCATATTTAACCCAGAGGATTTACCGTTCACCGTTGATTCTCTGCCGTTTACGTTCTCAAAGTTCCGCAGACAAGTAGAAGACATATTAGTAGACTTTCCTGCCCCCACACCAAAGTCCTTACCTCCCCCCCCTGCAAACCTAGCCAGAGAAAACACAGTACCAAATCTCTGTGATATAACCCCTGGTAGTTAC
>Ga0207964_1000122_pt1 | contig 26825 bp, 19 predicted proteins | sample Knorr_S23_td_250_FD_185608 | JGI IMG/M metagenome (GOLD analysis project Ga0207964, IMG submission 185608) | Marine microbial communities from Southern Atlantic Ocean transect - Knorr_S23_td_250_ad_251m_LV_A (SPAdes) (version 2) | ecosystem: Environmental > Aquatic > Marine > Oceanic | place...
TTCAACAAAGACATTTACAATTCCAGTATCTTGACAGATAGGTCTTTTTCCAAGAGCACACATTTTAGAATTGATCAAAATCTGCTCTATCGCATTTTTAGCACTCTGACTAGTCTCTCTTTCATAAGCTGAAACCATTGCGTTAATAAAATCAGGTGAGTGATAATATGAAATATATTGCAATGCAGAATGGATACTTTCTATTAAATGTTCTTGCTTAATAATCATATTTATTTAGGCTTTGGTATTGTCTAAAGAGGGCATTCAGGTTATATTATAACCTCTAAACATTTTATTTTTTTTGCTAGGAACCCCTTATGTTCAATTTATTCGCAGGCCAAAATCTTTCTGTTGACCTTGGCACAGCAAATACTCTCATTTATATGGATGGTAAAGTTGTCCTCAATGAACCCTCTGTTGTAGCACTCAGACATGAAAAGGGAGCCTCAGAGTCATCGGTAATTGCTGTGGGTCAAGAAGCTAAGAATATGCTTGGAAGAACTCCTGGCGCTATTGAAGCCATAAGACCTATGAAAGATGGCGTGATTGCAGACTTTAAGGTGACCGAAAAAATGCTTCAGTTCTTTATGAAAAAAGTCTTAAAGTCTGGCTTTTTCTCTCCAAGCCCGAAAGTACTCATTTGTGTTCCGTGTGGCGCTACTCAAGTTGAAAGACGAGCTATTAAAGAGAGTGCAGTTGGCGCTGGAGCTAGAGACGTATATCTAATTGAAGAGCCAATGGCAGCGGCTCTTGGAGCTGGTATGGCAATTGAAGAGGCATCGGGCGCTATGGTTCTTGATATTGGTGGTGGAACCTCTGAGATTGCAATTCTATCACTCAATGGAATAGTTTACTCTGACTCACTTAGGGTTGGTGGAGACGTATTTGATGATACCATTGTAAAATTCGTTAGAAGAGTTCACGGGATTATCATTGGAGAGGCAACTGCGGAGCAAATTAAAGAAGAGGTTGGTAGTGCTTTTGAATCCAAAATTATAAGAAAGAATGAGTTTAGAGGAAGAGCAGTTTCTACTGGACTTCCAGTGAGTTTTGAAGTAACCAATACTGAAATATTAGAAGCTTTGAGTGAACCATTAGGAATGATTATCAGTGCACTGAGAACAGCATTGGAGCAAACCCCACCGGAGCTTTCATCAGACATTGCTCAAAATGGACTAGTTATTACTGGTGGTGGTGCCTTATTAGAGGGAGTGGATAAACTGATTCATAATCAAACTAATTTGCCAGTCACTATCGCTGATGACCCACTAACGTGCGTTGCAAGAGGTGGTGGAATAGCTTTAGATATGATTAACCATCATGATATGGGGTTCCTGGCAACAGAGTGATTCTTATTAAGTCGAGATCCTAATAATGCGACTTTTAAAACTTTTTGTTCCCATATTTCTATCAATCATTCTCATAGTTTTAGATGCTCGTTTCTCCTATCTTGATAACTTCAAGCGCTTCACCCTAACTCTACTCAGTCCAATTTATTTGGTAGTTGATTTGCCAAGTCAAGTTATCGATTGGGTCAATGATAAAGGAACAGAAAATGAATTGTTGGTCAGTGAAAATGACTTTCTTGAGGGGCAGCTTATTGAACTCAAAGCAAAACTTCAAACCTACAATAACTTAGCACTAGAAAATCAAAAATTATCCAATCTACTTGAGTCAAGTTACCTGATCCCAGATCACAATGTAAAACTAGCCCGAATTAAATCGATCTCTCAATCAAGACTTTTAAAAAAAATTATTATTAATAAAGGCTTCAATGATGGTGTAACGTTATCAGATTTAATTATTGGTTCAGATGGAGTTGTCGGAAAGGTGACAGAAGTAACTCCAATGTATTCTACAGTCAGACTTCTTTCAGATCCAACCCAATATATACCTGTAAAAAACTCTAGAAATGGAATTAGAGGAATAACCAAAGGTCTTGCATCAAATGAAAGAGGAATGATTTTAAAATACATTCCCCTCGAGTCCGATATTAAATTGGGTGATATCTTTATGACAAGCAGTATTGGAAATTCTTATCCTTCTGGTTATTCTGTTGGCAGAGTTAAGTCGATAGATGAAACCCAGGATCCATCTTTCATGACTGTTTACCTAGAGCCAACACAAAATATAAATAGATTAGAATTAGTACTTATAGTGAAGGAGAAAAATGATTAACCAGTCTCAATTTTTTCTTCTTGCCAAAATAACGGTCCTTGCATTTATTGTTGGAGCAATTGCCTTGCCGAGTATCATCGAATTGATTTCACCATTTTGGTTACTCTTATTCTTTGTATATTGGCTAATCTACTCAGATAGTAATTCAATTTATAGCTCTGCTTTTGTGCTTGGAATTCTTCTTGATGTTTTTCAAGGCGGCATTCTTGGGCAAAATGCTCTTGCACTCTTAATCAGCTCTGCATACATATTAAGCGTTAAAAAATCATTTTTCGTATCCAACCTGACAACACAACAGGTTTATATATTTATTGCCTCTATGATTTATCTTATTTTATTTCTAATCACTCACATTGCGGTTCAAGGAATACAAATTCAATGGCTTGTTCTAGCTACTCCATTCACGGGGGCAATTCTTTGGCCTGTAATTCGTTTCTTGCTTGCAAAACTTAAGCATTAATTAGTTTTTTTATGGATAAGATTGGAAATCTAAAGAGAGAGAGAAAAGTATTCAGATCTAGAGTAGTTTTTTCTATAGTCATTATGCTATCAATGACTTTAATACTCACATTTAGACTCTTTAATCTTCAAATTACTCAGCATGAGTACTATGTTGAAGAGGCCCTTGGCAATCAAATGCAAAATCTGCCAATCACTCCTATTAGAGGTGATATTTTGGATCGCAATGGAAAAATATTAGCGACCAATGAATTTTCTTATAGACTCACTATTACTCCTGAAAAAGTAACTAATTTAAATGACACTCTCGTTGAATTAGAAATCAATGAATACATTGATACTAAAGATATCGAAAGGTTTAATAAGAATTTAAACCGCTACAAAAAATTTCATAATATTCCGATCAAATTTAATCTTTCAGAATCTTTAGCTGCAACATTTTTAGTCAACAATCAAATGCCAGGAGTTGAGGTTGAGCCATACTTTCATCGCGTATACCCTTATGGTAAATCAAGCTCACACCTGATTGGCTATGTTGCTTCAATGAATAAAGAAGATAAAAGTAAATATGACAAGAGTAATTATGCGGGCACTACTTTTATAGGAAAGATTGGGATTGAAAAACAATATGAAAATTTACTTCATGGGCAATCTGGAGTTAAACAAATTGAGAGAAATGTTGCTGGCAGGGTAGTCGATTCAAAGGTCATTACCCCTTCAATACCCGGTGAGGATGTATACTTGAATATTGACATTGATCTTCAATTAAAGGCAGAATCCCTGCTTGGAGAGAGTAGAGGAGTTATTGCTCTTATTGATGTGAACGATGGATCTGTTATAACACTTGTAAGCACCCCCTCCTTTGATCCTAATTGGTTTGTAAATGGAATTTCGGTTAAACGCTATGAAGAACTCACAAGTGATTCCGACTTACCTCTCTTTGATCGAAGCACCAAAGGACTTTACCCTCCAGGCTCAACCATCAAACCGATGATTGCTCTTGCAGGACTTGAAGAAAAGAATATAACCATAAAACACTCTACTTTTTGTCCGGGTTTTTATAAACTTTCAGACTACTCTAGAAAGTTTAATGACTGGAAGAGAACTGGTCATGGTCGAATGGACACGATTGAGGCAATTGCTCAGTCTTGTGACGTGTTTTTTTATGATCTAGCCTATAGGATGGGGATTGATGAAATTCATAACAGCCTTTCATACTTTAAGTTTGGACAAAAAACAGGTCTTGATCTTCCTGGAGAATTAGGCGGAATCCTGCCTTCAAGAGAATGGAAAAAAATAAACAAAGACGAACCTTGGTATAGAGGTGAGACACTCATTACTGGAATTGGTCAAGGCTTCATGACTGCGAGCCCAATTCAATTAGCTATAGCAACTGGTGCAATAGCGAATAAAGGTACTCTTCTTACTCCTAGAATTTTAATGCACGCTCAATCTAAAGATGGTGAGTCATATTTTGAGTCTCAATTGCAGTCAAAACAAATTCCAATTAAAAATATTGACAACTGGGAGCTCATTATCCAGGCAATGAAACAGGCAATTTATGGCAAGTTAGGAACAGCAAAAAGACTGAACAATAAACTTAGATATACTCTTGCTGGAAAAACTGGAACAGCTCAGGTGTTCGGCTTAGACCCAGAAGAAAAATATATTGCTGAAAACATTGATGAAAAGCTCAGAGACCATGCCCTTTTTACTGCTTTTGCGCCAATTGAGAGTCCTCAGGTTGCCATTGCTATTATTGTAGAAAATGCGGGTAGTGGAAGCTCAAAGGCTGCACCTTTAGCGAGAGAGCTTCTTGACGAATACTTTATTAAATATCAAATAAATCCAGATCAAAACTAAGAACTTAATGCTTATACTTGAGAGGCTAAAAAATTTCGTATAAAGCTATCGAAAGAATTCGATTCTAAGGCTTTTCTCATAGACCTCATTAACTCTTGATAGTAGAAGAGGTTATGTAATGTATTGAGTCTAGAACCTAAAATTTCATTTGTTTTTTGCAGATGATGGAGATAGGCTCTCGAATAATTTTTACAGGTATTACAGTCACAATTTGGATCAAGTGGGCTCGTGTCCGATTTGTATTTTGCATTGCGAATTTTTACAACACCTTCTGATGTAAATAAGTAACCATTTCTCGCATTTCGAGAGGGCATAACGCAGTCAAACATATCAACGCCCATCGCAACGCCCTCAACAAGGTCGAGAGGAGTTCCAACGCCCATCAGATACCTTGGTTTATCGTTTGGCATATGTTCGGGTAAAAAATCTAGGACCTTCATCATTTCTTCTTTAGGCTCTCCCACTGAAAGACCTCCAATTGCATAACCATCAAAATCCATCTCTATTAGTGACTCAGAAGACTGGAGCCTTAAATCCTTATGCATTCCACCTTGAATAATGCCAAAAAGAGCATTTTTGTTATTTAGGTTTTGATGCTCCATTAAAGAGCGCTTTGCCCATCTCAGTGACAACTGCATCGACTTGTCTACTGCACTTTTATCTGCAGGATAAGCAGTACAATCATCAAATATCATGACAATGTCTGAGCCTAATTTTTTCTGAATTTGCATTGACTCTTCAGGACCCATGAAAATAGATGAGCCATCTTTTGGCGAGCGGAATGAAACCCCCTTCTCAGTAATTTTTCTCATTTTTCCTAGGCTGAATACTTGAAAGCCCCCAGAGTCAGTTAAGATCGGTCCTGACCAATTCATAAAATCATGCAGATCTCCATGCTCTTCAATGACATCAGTTGAAGGTGTAATGGATAAATGAAAAGTGTTTCCAAGAATGATTTCAGCACCCAGCTCTCTCAACTCTTCTACAGTCATCGCTTTCACTGTGCCATAGGTGCCCACCGGCATAAAGGCTGGAGTATTAACACTTCCTCGATCAAACTTAATTCTGCCTAGACGAGCCTTTCCATTTGTATTTAAGAGTTCAAATTTCATATAAGAATTTAATTTTTAACTTTAAAACGCTTGATTTATCTGATCAAGATTAAATCCTCTTGATTGTAAAAACCTTTTTTGTTTTGCTATCTCTTTGAAATCTAATGAAGACGCATCTCCAAACTTTTTTTGCCTTATTTCTTTAGCTAATTCGAACCAATCGAATGGTGATAAATCAAATGCAGCTATACCTCTCATTTTGAGTTCTGATGAAATTTTAACTGGCCCCTTGCCTTGGTTAAAACGCATCAAAATAAAATCTTCAGAAAAACGATCATCACTTTGGTAATTCTGTTGAACTAATTTTGATATTGAATTATTAACAACCTCAATATCAAAACCTTTAATTTGAAGTTTTTGAAATAACTCTAATTTAGAGTGCTCGCGCCTCATTAACATTTTCAATCCAGCAGAATAACACTTACTCTCCTGCGTCAGATTCGTCATGATCGCTACTCATTAGTTTTTCACGAATTTTTTCTTCAAGTACTTGACTCATATCTGAATGCTCTTTTAGGTATTCTCTAGCATTATCCTTACCCTGGCCAATCCTCTCTCCATCAACGCTATACCAGGCACCTGCCTTTTCAACAAATCCGAGTTCAACTCCTAAATCAATAATCTCACTCTCTCTAGAAATACCCTGATTATACAAAATTTGGAATTCAGCTTTTTTAAATGGAGGGGCCACTTTATTTTTTAAAACCTTGACACGAGTCTCATTACCAAGAATTTCGTCACCCTTCTTGATCGAGCCAATTCTGCGAATATCTAATCGAACTGAAGCATAAAATTTCAGAGCATTGCCTCCAGTCGTAGTTTCAGGATTACCAAACATCACTCCAATTTTCATACGAAGTTGATTGATAAAAATAACCATTGTATTTGTTCTTTTTATATTTGATGTAAGCTTTCTTAATGCTTGAGACATTAACCTAGCCTGCAATCCCATATGAGAAGCTCCCATTTCACCCTCTATTTCTGCTTTAGGCGTTAATGCTGCTACCGAGTCAACAACTACAATATCTACACTACCAGAGCGAACAAGCATGTCAGTGATTTCTAACGCTTGTTCACCAGTATCGGGCTGGGAAATTAAAAGATCATCAGTATTAACACCGAGCTTTCTTGCATAAGTAGGATCCAAAGCATGCTCCGCATCAATGAATGCAGCGGTTCCACCAAGTTTCTGCATTTCTGCTATTACATGGAGTGTCATAGTAGTTTTGCCAGAGGACTCAGGTCCATAGATTTCAATTACTCTTCCTTTGGGAAGACCACCAATCCCTAGGGCTATATCTAGACTCAAACTTCCAGTTGAAACAGCTTCGATATCAGTTCTAGCTTCTTCTTCACCAAGGAACATAACTGATCCTTTGCCGAACTGCTTTTCAATTTGTCCTAGGGCAACTTTTAGTGCTTGTTTTTTCTGCTCATCCACTCCGCTCTCCCGCGTAAAATAATAATAAATTTATTGACATTTATTATAATGGCTTTCACTCAAAAAGATACAGAATGTATGGCTCTTGCTCTTAAACTTTCCAAGCTTGGTCAGGGAGGTGTGGGAGCCAATCCAATGGTTGGGTGTGTAATTACAAGTGACGGTAAAATTATTGCAAAAGACTTTCACCATTTCTATGGTCAGGAGCATGCAGAAATAAACGCTCTGAACCAAATCGACCATAAAGCTGATAATTGTATATTATATGTGACTCTTGAGCCATGCTCTCACCATGGTAAAACGCCACCCTGTATTAAGGCAATTATTAAATCTGGCATTAAAAAAGTTTTTGTTGCAACGCTTGATCCAAATCCCTTAGTTTCTGGGAGCGGTGTCAAACTTCTGCGAGAGAGTGGAATTGAAGTAGAGGTTGGACTACTAGAGAATCATGCAATTGAAATTAATTGTGGTTTTATGAAGCGAATGAAAACAGGTATGCCTTATATTACTTCAAAAATTGCAATGAGTCTGGATGGAAGAGTTGCTATGAGGAGTGGAGAGAGTCAATGGATTACCAGTGAGGCTTCAAGGGAAGACGTTCAATTGCTTAGGAGCCAGAATCAAGCAATCTTAACGGGATCAGGAACAATCTTAAACGACAACCCAATGATGACTGTAAGAAACAAAAAGTTGGATTCTAGCCCCCTTCGCGTAGTTATTGATAGTAATAATTCAATCACCGATAAATCACTCAATATTTTTTCTTCAGATTCTGAGACTCTTATCTTAAATCAGAGTAACTCTAAAATTCTAGAAAATGGAAAGATTGATTTAAAATCAGCCCTAATAAAACTTGGAGAAATGGGAATCAATAATGTCCTTTTAGAGGCTGGGAGTGGACTAAATGGTGCTATGATGCAAGCTAACCTAATTGATGAATTTATTATTTATAGTGCTCCTGTGATACTAGGGAGCGATGCTCAAGCGATGATGAATCTCCCATTTAAAAATATGTCTGAAAAAATTTCACTCGAAATACTTGAATTGACTCAAGTGGCTTCGGACTTGAAAATAAGAGCTAAACCTTTATGAGTAATCTAACCAACAAAAGAATTCTTCTTGGTGTAAGTGGCTCAATAGCTGCATACAAGTCTCCTGATATTGTGCGCCGACTCCAAGACTTAGGTGCTGATGTGAGAGTTATTGTGACTAAAGGTGGAAGAGAATTTGTAAGCGAAAGATCTCTTCAAACAGTTTCAAAAAACAAGGTTCACAATAACCTGTGGGATAAGGATGCAGAGTTGGCGATGGGTCATATTGAGCTCGCTAAATGGGCTGATTTAATTATCATAGCTCCAGCCTCAGCAAATACTATTGCAAAGTTTTGTCATGGTAAGGCTGATGATTTACTTTCCACTGTAATCTTGGCAACAGATGCAAAAATTATGGTTGCACCAGCAATGAACCAACAAATGTTTGCTGCCAGTGCTATGAAAGATAATCTTCAACTTCTCATGAAGCGTGGTATGTTTATTATTGAACCAGGCTTTGGAGATCAAGCTTGTGGCGATATTGGAGAGGGAAGACTAGCTGAGCCATTAGAAATTGCAAAACAAGCAGCTGGTGTCTTTACTTCAAGTCTTCTTAGTGGAAAAAATATTTTAATTACCCTAGGTGGAACAAAAGAATCAATTGATCCAGTTAGATTCATTTCTAATCATAGTAGTGGCAAGATGGGAATGGCTCTTGCACATGCCTGCATTCAAGCTGGTGCAAAAACAACTCTAATTGTTGGCTCAATATCTGTTGAATTAGAAAAAAGAGCTGAAATTGTCCATGTAGTTAGTGCAGAAGATATGTATAAAGCAGTCATGAAAAGAATTGACTCGCAAGATTTATTTATAAGTTGCGCTGCAGTTGCAGATTTTAAACCGAAGACAATGAGTCAAAATAAAATCAAAAAAAATGATCAATCAATGACAATTGAGCTTATTGAAAATAAAGATATTTTAGCAAGCGTTTGTCAACTAGAGAAAAAACCAATCTGCATTGGCTTTGCTGCCGAAACTGAAAATCATATTGAAAATGCTAAAATTAAACTCAAGAATAAAAAGTGCGACGCTATTTTACTGAATGATGTCTCTAAGGTAGGAATTGGTCTTAACTCTGATGATAATGAGGTTCACCTCATTACCAAAAATAATACTGAAAAATTAGAAAAAAATACTAAACATATTATTGCTGAAAAAATTATAAATAAGTTGGAAAATTATTTTTTCATATCGTCATAAATGCTTATAAATCAAGGCTTATTAGACTTACCCACAAAACTGTTGATAACTCTGGTGATATCTTCAAAATTAGCCATCAATTCTGCACTAGACTGGTAATTTCTACGGTTTTGGTTAATAATTAATCATATCAATTTTTTATATATAAATCAATAGGTTATAGATTTCAAGTCTCTAAAAATATTTTGACTTTTATGAATAACTTATAAAAATTTAAAATCGCGGATAACTTTTAAAGTTTTTCCCTTTAATATAGGGCTTTTCAGAGCAATTCAAATTTTTTATTTATTTTAAATATGTGAATGAATGACAAGTATGAGAAAACAAAAAATTAAACCAATTTTTTATTACTTAAATTGGTATTAAATTAAGTACAAATTTACCTAAAAATAGCTATTTATCAGTCCTTCTTAACTCTGTTTATTTTTATGTTAATAATTAATTTTATACATCCCTTGACCTAATTTTTCTTCAATTGAGTCTAATAAATTACGATCAAGAGAGACATCGAACTCTTTTGATAATGGTATTCTTCCAGAGGAATCTCCTGAATCATATTCAATAATCACAGGGCATTTTCCTTTGAACTCTTTAAGCAAATTGCATATTTCTAAATAGTTATTTTTGTTTTTTTCTGATAGATTAATTTTCAGAAATTTCGCATATTTCACTTTAACTTTATCGACTGATTCAATTTTATCTACTACAACTTGCCATTGCTCTCTGAAATCTTTATTAACTTTGCCTGAAATTACAACTACCTCATCTAAAACTAGATATTCGCTGACTTGGGCTAACTTCTGAGAAAAAATTGCTGCATTAATTTTTCTTTGCCCATCTTCAATTGTTAAACTAGCCATTTGCCCTTTTCTTGTATTCCTATAGTCAATATCTGATATTAGAGAAAGTACTCTGACCTCTCTATTATTTCTAAAGACAATGTCTTTTGGAAGAGTACACACAATTGACTTTAAGTGGGTTTTATACCAGTCAGTTGGATGCCGATCCAAGTAATATCCCATGACTTTTTTTTCATACATCATGATATTTTTAAATGATAAAAAATCACCTTTTATATATTTTTTTTCATATTCAGTATGACTATCGATATCAGCAAATAAACTACTTTGCCCCTTCATCAAGTCGCTTTGCCTCTGCTCTGCTTGCCTCACTGCATTTGGATAAGTTGCAATTAATGTGGCTCTTTTAATTCCAAATACATCAAAAGAGCCCGCATAAATTAAAGCTTCAATTGCTCTTCGATTTAAAAACTTTTTCTCTATTCGATAACAAAAATCAAAAATATCTTTATAGTCTCCTGATTCATCTCTTTCTCTTACAATTTCATTCACTAAAGCTTCACCGACTCCTTTAATTGCGCCTAGCCCATAAATGATTGTTGTGTTATTAGTGATCGTAAATTCATACTCGGATTGATTGATTTCTGGCGCAATAATTTTAATTCCTTTTTTCTTTGATTCACCCACTGTAAAGGCAATACGATCAGTATCATCCATTACTCCAGATAAAACTGCTGCCATAAAAGGTGCTGGATAATGAGCTTTCAACCAGGCTGTTTGATAAGAGATATAAGCATAAGCAACAGAATGAGACTTATTAAAGCCATATCCTGAAAACTTATCTATAAGGTCAAATATTTCATTTGCTTTATCCTCATCAATATTCTTTTTCGCAGCACCTTTAACAAAAACCTCGCGCTGCTGAGCCATCTCTTCAACCTTCTTTTTTCCCATAGCACGGCGCAATATATCAGCTCCACCAAGAGAATATCCAGCCATAATTTGTGCAGATTTCATTACTTGTTCTTGATAAAGAAATACACCATTTGTCGGTTTTAAAATCTCTTCAAGCATTTGATGTGGGTATCTAACCTTAGCTCCATGCTTAACCTGGATATAATCATCAACCATTCCAGCATCTAGAGGCCCTGGCCTATATAATGCAAGCATTGCAACAATATCCTCAAAGCAATCTGCCTTAAGTTTTTTTAAATACCCCCGCATTCCTTCTGACTCAAGCTGAAATACACCTGTAGTATCACAATCTTGTAACAGCTTAAAAACCTTCGGATCATCAAGCTTTAGACTATCAATATCAATTAATTCCTTACTCAGGCCTTTCTTAGAAATAATTTTTATTGCTTTATCCATTACTGTTAGATTTGACAATCCTAAAAAGTCAAATTTAACTAGCCCAACAGCCTCAACATCATCTTTGTCAAACTGTGATACTATGACATCAGACTCTTCTTCACCTTTATAAATTGGGCAAAAATCACTAATTTTGCTAGGTGCAATAACTACTCCACCAGCATGTGTTCCAACATTCCTAATAATTCCCTCTAAATCTTGAGATAGATCAATTAGCGTTGATACGCTCTCTTCAGTATCATATCTTGATTTCAGTTCTTCAGAATCCTCAAGCGCTTTATTTAAAGTCATTTTTAGTTCATTTGGAATCATTTTAGAAATTTGATCGCTAAAACCATAGGGATGGCCTAAAACTCTGCCAACATCTCTTACTACTCCTTTTGCGGCCATAGTTCCATAAGTAATTATTTGAGATACTTTTTCAGATCCATACTTTTGAGCAACATAAGCTATGACTTCATCACGCCTATCTGTGCAGAAGTCAATATCAAAGTCAGGCATGGATATACGCTCAGGATTTAAAAATCGCTCAAATAAAAGATCATGCTCTATAGGGTCTACATTAGTAATAGAGAGAGCCCAGGCAACTAAAGATCCTGCTCCAGAGCCTCTTCCTGGTCCAACAGGAATACCATTTTCTTTAGCCCATCTTATAAAATCAGAGACAATTAAAAAATAGCCTGGGAAATCCATTTCCAATATGACAGAAAGTTCAAAGCTTAATCTTTCATCATAAATTTTTCGGTCAACTTTTAAGTCTTCTAATCTGACTTCTAGCCCCTTTTTAGATTCTTCACTAAAAAATTCAGCAATTGTCATACCATCTGGCGTAGGAAAAACTGGAAGATAATTTTTCTGGAAAAGCTCAAAATGAAGATTGCATCGCTTGGCTATTTCAATAGTATTTTCTATAACTTGAGGATAATCTTCAAACAATAAGGACATCTCTTCTGAATTTTTAAGAAATTGATTATCACTAAAGTTTTTGACTCTTCTAGCATCATCTAATAAGCCTCCCTCAGCAATACAGATTCTTGCTTCATGAGCCTCATAGTCACTTTTATTTAAAAACTGAACATCATTTGTTGCAACGATAGGTACTTGCAATTCAACACCTAAACCAATAATATGATTGAGCAAACTTTCATCTAAATTTCTCCCAGTTCTCTGAACTGCCAAGTAATATCTATCTTCAAAAGCAGTCTTCCACTGAAGGATTTTATTTTTTGCAAGTTCAAATTCATTAGATAATAACAAATTAGAGATATCTGAAGAAACGGGTGAGGCAATCATCAGCAAGCCATTATTATGAGAAATCAACTGCTCTTCGGAGATGCAAACAGTAAACGCCTCTTTTTCATTCAGATAAGCTTTTGAAATTAGCTCAGAAAGGTTTAAATATCCCTTCTGATTTTGACAAAGTAGAATTACATCATAAATCCCAAAATCATTTCTAACTGAAATTTTTGCTCCAATAATTGGCTTTATTCCAGAATTGATTGCTTTTTGATAAAACTTAATAGCTGAAAAAAGACTCATATCATCTGTCAGTGCAACACTTTTCATGCCAGCTTCTTTGACACAATCAATTAAATCAGACACTCTGACAAGACTATTCTTTACAGAATATTCGCTTTGGCATTGAAGATGAACAAAATCCACAGAATTGATATTAACTAGAAAAGATTAAAACTTTATTTTACAAATAATTTTATAATTGCTTTTTAGCATTTACAAAAATATTTTATGAAAGTATAAAATTTATATGAAGACAGATTAAATATTCTGTGCTGCTCTAATTAATGCTTGAGCTTTATCCATAGTTTCTTGCCATTCCTTTTCTGGAATTGAGTCATGAACAATCCCCGCTCCAGCTTGAACATAGAGCACTTCATTTTTGACAATAGCAGTTCTAATTGCAATTGCCAAATCCATACCACCATGCCAAGATAGATTGCCTATAGCTCCAGAATAGATATTTCTCTTTAAAGTCTCAACTTCATCTATTATTTCCATAGCTCTAACCTTAGGAGCGCCACTTAAAGTTCCTGCAGGAAAAGTAGCCCTCAAGACATCAATAGAACTCATATCATCTTTTAATTCGCACTCTACATTTGAAACGATATGCATGACATGAGAGTATCGTTCAATAAACATTTTATCTGTAAGATTAACAGTTCCAGTTTTAGCAATTCGACCCAAATCATTTCTTCCAAGATCAATCAACATAAGGTGTTCAGCAATTTCTTTTTCATCAGACAAAAGGTCTTTTTCATTGTTAATGTCTTCCTGAACGGACTTACCTCTTGAACGAGTTCCAGCAATCGGCCTTATAGTTGCAATATTATTATTATCAACACGAGTGAGAATTTCTGGAGAAGAGCCTACTATAGCAAAATCATCAAGATTAAGATAGTACATATAGGGCGATGGATTAAGTATTCTCAGCTGTCGATAAAGCTCGACTGGATTTGACATAAACTTACAGCTTAGCCTTTGAGATGGCACAACCTGCATGACATCACCAGCAGTAATATATTTCTGAACTTTTTCAACTGTATGAACGAAATTTTCCTTACCAAAACTCGAGATAAAATCTTGAGATTTAATATTTTCCGTTTTAGTAGAATCATAGTTAACAGATTTCTTAATATTAGTTTCAATTAAATTTAATTTTGCAATCCCATCATCAAAAGATTCATTTTCTGGGTTTAGATGGGTGATTATATGAACCTTGCTAGTTAAATTATCAACCACCAACAAATCATTAGAAACCATTAACAAAATATCTGGCACATTGAGTTCATCTTGCTTATCGATATTCTTTAATTTTGGCTCAATATATCGAATAATTTCGTATCCAAAATATCCGACGAGTCCGCCATTAAAATCAGGAAGATTATCCAATTGAGGAACTTTAAATTGCGCTTGATAATCTTGGATCCAAGCTAGCGGATCTTCAACTTTATACTGCTGATGTAATTGGCCATTTTTTTCAACCAAAACTTCATATTCATTAACTTTTATAATAGTTTCAGCTCTAAGGCCTATAAATGAATAACGCCCCCATTTTTCACCACCTTGAACTGACTCTAAAAAGTAAGTGAATGGAGTATTTGCGAGTTTAAGATATAAGGCTAAGGGTGTATCAGTATCAACAACAACTTCTCTTGATAGAGGAATGTGATTAAAGCCTTCATCTGCAAGTTTATTAAATTGAGAATGTTGCATTGATTTATTTTATCATTACCGAGTTTATGAAAACTTCAGAATATATTCATTTGACTTAGCAAACGAGTTAAAGTTAATTCATTTGATAAAAAAAAGGGTTTCATCTTAAGTTGAAACCCTTTTTTTATTTTATGAATCAGCTTACTTTTCAGTCTCAACTTCAGCTTCAACCTCACTTAACTGATCTGAAAGCTCTTGCTCAGCCTCACTAGATTGCAAGTATGCATCAATGCGTCTATTTCTCTTTTCTTGGTGATGCTTAAAGCCAGTTCCTGCAGGAATAAGCCTTCCTACAATAACATTCTCTTTTAGTCCTCTAAGATCATCAACTCTTCCTGTAATTGAAGCCTCAGTTAACACTCTGGTTGTTTCTTGGAAAGAGGCAGCAGAAATAAATGACTCAGTCGATAGAGAAGCCTTTGTAATTCCCATTAATAGCCTTTGAAAACTAATTTCCTTCTTATTCTGAGCCTTTAATTGTTTATTTTTCTCAATCACATGTGCATACTCAGCAGTTTCACCATTGACATAATTTGAATCACCATTATCTGTAATCTCAACTTTTCTTAGCATTTGTTTTATGACAACTTCAATATGCTTGTCAGAGATCTTAACACCTTGAAGCCTATATACATTTTGAACTTCTTTTACGATATAGTTTGCTAAGGCTTCAACACCAAGCAATCTGAGAATATCATGAGGATTTGAAGGTCCATCAGAAATCACATCACCCTTTTCGACAGTTTCACCATCAAACACATTGATTGCTCTCCAATGATGAACCATCATTTCAGTGACATCACCTTCTTCACTCGTTATGATCATGCGTACCTTCGATTTTGTAGGGTTACCAAAACTAACAACACCAGCACTTTCTGCAAGGATAGCGTGATCTTTAGCCTTACGTGCTTCAAATAAATCGGCAACTCGTGGCAAACCACCCGTAATGTCACTAGTTTTTGAAACAGCTTTAGGAATTTTAGCTAATATTTCTCCAGCAGTAATGAGCTGTCCGTCTTCTAAGTTGATTTTAACCCCTGATGGAAGATAGTGAGTTGACAAAACTGACTCCTTTTTCTTCTTATCAAGAAGTTTAATCATTGGCTTCATATCTTTAGCCGCCGAAGTTCTTTCAGCCTCATCAATAATCTCATAAAAACTTAAACCGGTAAGTGGATCAGCATTTTTAACAACTGTTAGGCCTTCATCAAAATCAATAAATGAAACTTTTCCAGAATTTTCAGCAATAATTGGATGGGTATGTGGATCCCAGTCAGCTATCTTATCTTTAGCCTTAACCTTTCCACCATCCTTAAAGTGAACGACCGCGCCATATGGCAACTTATAGCGCTCCATAACTTGTCCTAAATCATTCCTAATAGAAGCCTCTGAAGATCTAGATATAACAACCAAATCTCCATTTGCATTAGTTATAGATTTCATATTTTCATAATGCACTATACCATCTGTATTAATATTAATACTATTAACAGCAGTAGAGGAGCTTGCAGCACCACCGATATGGAATGTACGCATTGTAAGCTGAGTTCCAGGCTCACCAATTGATTGAGCAGCTATTACGCCTACCGCTTCACCAACTCCAATCTTGTGTCCTCTTGCCATATCGTTACCATAACAAGATGCACAAACACCATATGATGTTTCACATGTTATCGCAGACCTAACTTTAATAAGCTCAATACCTAACTCATTGATTCGATCCGAGTCTGATAAGGTAATTAGATGGTCTTTTTCTAAAAAGACATCTTTAGCATTCGGCATAAGTACATCTTCTGCAATGATTCTTCCAAGAACAGCAGAACCTAATGTTTGAACAACATTGCCACCATCAATGACAGCTTTCATTACGAGTCCGTTTTCAGTTCCACAGTCTTCTTCTGTAACAACGAGATCTTGACCAACATCAACTAGACGTCTTGTTAGGTATCCCGAGTTGGCAGTTTTAAGAGCAGTATCTGCCAATCCTTTTCTTGCACCATGAGTTGAAATGAAGTATTGCATGTTGTTAAGACCTTCACGGAAGTTACTTGTGATTGGGGTCTCAATAATTGAACCATCTGGCTTAGCCATTAGACCACGCATACCAGCTAATTGTCTAATCTGTGCCGGAGAACCTCTAGCGCCAGAGTCAGCCATCATATAAATTGAATTAAAAGAAGGTTTCTTCTCAGTATTGCCTTTAGCATCTGTTATTTCATCATAACCAACTTTATCCATCATTGCTTTAGCAACTTCTTCTGATGTTCTTGACCATATATCAATGACCTTATTATAACGCTCACCATTAGTCACAACACCAGAGGCAAATTGTTGTTGAACATCCTTAATTTGAGAATTGGCTTTGTCAATCATTTCAGACTTTTCAGTTGGAATGATCATATCATTCGAACAAAAAGATATTCCTGATTTTGTAGAAAACTCAAACCCCATGTACATCATTTGGTCTGCAAATATTACCGTCTCCTTGAGTTCTTGAGTTCTGTAGCAGACATGAATCAAGTTTGAAACAACCTTTTTAGATAGCGCTTCATTGATTAGATCAAAATTCAATCCTTTAGGCAAAATTCTTGAAAAAATTGCTCTACCAATTGTTGTATCAACAACTCGAGTGGAGCTTGGCTCAAATCCAGAATCTGATTTGACATAATCCTGAACTCTAAGCTTTATCTTTGCATGAAGAGTGACTAATTTAGAGTCATATGCTGCAAGAGCTTCATTGGTGTTAGCAAAAATCATACCCTCGCCCTTTTGATTAACCATCTCTCTAGTCATGTAGTAAAGACCCAAAATAACATCTTGTGATGGAATAATGATTGGATCGCCACTTGCCAAGTGAAGAATATTATTTGACGCTAACATAAGCGTTCTTGCTTCCAACTGTGCTTCCTCTGATAGTGGCACATGAACTGCCATTTGGTCACCATCAAAGTCTGCATTAAATGCAGTACAGACAAGTGGGTGGAGCTGAATTGCTTTTCCTTCTATTAGTAAAGGTTCAAATGCCTGGATACCAAGTCTATGAAGTGTTGGGGCTCGGTTTAAAAGAACTGGATGCTGATGGACAACTCTCTCAAGGATATCCCAAACTTCTGGGATTTCACTTTCTACCATTTTCTTTGCCGCTTTAATAGTTGAAGCTAGTCCATTAGCCTGAAGTCTATTGTAGATAAATGGCTTAAATAACTCTAAAGCCATTTTCTTCGGCAAACCACACTGATGAAGCTTTAAGTATGGACCGCAAACAATTACAGAGCGCCCTGAATAGTCAACTCTTTTACCAAGCAAGTTTTGACGGAATCTACCTTGCTTTCCTTTGATCATGTCAGCTATTGACTTCAATGGACGCCTATTATTCCCCATAACAGCACGGCCTCGACGACCATTATCAATCAGTGAATCAACTGCTTCCTGGAGCATACGCTTTTCATTCCTGACAATAATTTCAGGAGCATCTAACTCTAAAAGCCTTCCCAGACGATTATTTCTATTGATAACTCTACGATATAAATCATTCAAATCAGATGTTGCAAAACGCCCACCATCAAGAGGCACTAATGGCCTCAAATCAGGTGGCAAAATAGGCAATACATTCAAAACCATCCATTCAGGCTTATTGCCAGATTTTATTAAAGAGTCAACTAACTTTAACCTCTTGTTGATTTTCTTTAGTTTTGTTTGTGATTTTGTATTTAAAGCATCTTCTCTGAGGGTGGCAGCTTCTTTTTCAAGCTGCATTTCTGAGAGAACGTCTTGCATTGCTTCAGCACCCATCTTAGCAACAAATTCATCATCCCCATACTCATCAAGAGCATCGTAGTACATTTCTTCAGTTAGAAGTTGTTTTTTAATGAGAGGAGTATTTCCTGGATCTGTGACCAAGAAGGCTTCAAAATACAATACTCTTTCAATATCCTTCAACGTCATATCCATCAAAAGACCTAATCTTGAGGGTAATGATTTCAAGTACCAGATGTGGGCAACTGGTGCAGCCAGTTCAATATGACCCATTCTTTCTCTTCTGACCTTAGATAAAGTCACTTCAACGCCACATTTTTCACAAACTACATTTCTAAACTTCATGCGCTTGTATTTACCACATAAGCACTCGAAGTCTTTCATAGGACCAAAAATTTTGGCGCAAAACAAGCCCTCTCTTTCTGGCTTAAATGTTCTATAGTTAATAGTTTCAGGCTTCTTAACTTCACCAAAAGACCATGAACGAATCTTTTCAGGAGAAGCTAAACCAACTCTAATTGCATCAAAATCTTGTTCTTTATTTTGTTGTTTTAAAATTTGTAATAAATCTTTCAAAGGATTCTCCTAATTTAATTTTGTTCTAGTTCAGTATCAATACCTAGAGATCGTATTTCTTTAACTAATACATTAAACGACTCAGGCATGACCGACTCAGTGCGATTCTCACCATCAACAATATTCTTATACATCTTAGCTCTTCCACTTACATCGTCAGACTTAACCGTCAACATCTCTCTAAGCGTGTAGGCGGCTCCATATGCCTCAAGAGCCCATACTTCCATCTCGCCAAACCTCTGTCCACCAAATTGTGCTTTACCACTTAGCGGTTGCTGAGTTACAAGAGAATATGGTCCAGTTGAACGCGCATGCATCTTATCATCAACCAAGTGGTTAAGTTTTAACATGTGCATATAGCCAACAGTTACATCTCTATCGAAAGTATCACCCGTTCTTCCATCAAATAATTGAACTTGTCCACTTTCAGGTAAGTCAGCCATTTTTAGGAGTGATTTAATATCATCCTCTTTAATGCCATCAAATACTGGTGTTGCCATAGGAACGCCAGAACGTAAATTATTAGCTAGTTCTATAATTTCATCATCTGTAAATGACTTTAAGTCTTCAGCTTTTCCATGACTGTTGTAAATAGAATCAAGCATTGATCGAATCTGCTTAATTGTATCTTTGCGTTGTTCATCGATAAGATTTCCAATCTTATGTCCAAGACCTTTTGCAGCCCATCCTAAATGAACCTCAAGAACTTGACCAACATTCATTCGAGATGGAACACCTAGAGGATTCAAAACAACGTCTACTGGAGTCCCGTCAGCCAGATGAGGCATATCTTCAACTGGAGAAACCCGTGAAATAACACCTTTATTTCCATGTCTTCCAGCCATTTTATCTCCAACCTGAAGGGTTTTACGTGTTGCCACATAAACTTTAACCATTTTCTGAACACCAGGAGGCAATTCAGCACCTTCTTTAATTTTTGCTCTCTCTTGCTCAAAAAAGACTTCGAACTCTTCTTGTTTTGCTTTAGATTGTTTAATCAAGGCAGCTACTTCTTTATTTATAGCAGCATCCTTAACTTTAATCTTTGCAATATCGTTATTGTCAAGAGATTTCATTTCTTTTGCAGATAGTTTGTCACCACTCTTAATATCACCGACATTACTTGTAGAGATATTTCCTGAAAGCTTTAGGCGAATTCTTCTAAAGATATCTCCATCAATAATTCCAAACTCATCATCAATATCTTTTTTAATGTTTTCTAAACGTTCTTCATCAATCATTAGTGCTCGCGAATCTTTAGCCACTCGATCTTTTGTAAAGATTTGCACATCAATAACAACACCAGATTTGGACGCACCCATTCTCAATGAAGTGTCTTTGACATTATTAGCCTTTTCGCCAAAAATAGCACGCAATAATTTCTCTTCTGGTGAAAGCACCGTTTCACTCTTTGGAGTGACTTTACCAACTAAGATATCTCCACCTTTAACTCTTGCACCGACGTATACGATACCAACATCATCAAGTTTTGATAATGCTGACTCACTTACATTTGGAATATCTGCTGTAACTTCTTCCGCACCAAGCTTTGTATCTCTCGCATAGGCTGTAAGCTCTTCAATATGAATTGAAGTGTAGCGATCTTCCTGAACCACTTTTTCTGAAATTAGAATCGAATCCTCGAAGTTATAGCCATTCCAAGGCATAAATGCGATCATCATGTTTTGACCTAGGGCTAGTTCACCTAAATCAGTTGAAGGACCATCTGCCAAAACATCGCCAGCTGCTACCTTATCTCCAGGCTGAACTAAAGGCTTTTGGTTAATGCATGTATTCTGGTTTGAACGTGAATATTTTATTAAACTATAAATATCAACACCTAGCTCTCCAGCTTTTGTTTGTTTCGAGTCAACTCTAATTACGATTCTTGATGCGTCAACAGTTTCAACAACACCATCATGATCAGCAACAACACAGACTCTAGAATCTGCAGCAACAACTCGTTCAATACCTGTTCCAACGAGCGGCTTTTCTGAACGTAAAACAGGAACAGCCTGACGCTGCATATTTGAACCCATTAGTGCACGGTTTGCATCATCATGCTCAAGAAAAGGTATCAAAGAAGCAGCAACAGAAGAGATCTGCTTTGAATCAATATCAATTAAAGTGACTTCAGACTTGTCAACCAATACAAATTCATTTTTGTGTCTTCCAGAAACTAACTCATCTTGCAAGAAGCCTTTAGAGTCAACCTTCGAGTTAGCTTGAGCTATAGTGTGATCAATTTCATCTATTGCTGAAACGTATACTACTTCTTGAGTAACCTGGCCATTTTTAACTACCTGATAAGGAGTCTCTAAAAAACCATAGTCATTCGTTTTAGCATAAACTGCCAAAGTATTAATTAAGCCAATATTTGGCCCCTCAGGTGTTTCAATTGGACACAATCTGCCGTAGTGCGAAGGGTGAACATCTCTCACCTCAAAACCTGCACGCTCTCTCGTTAAACCCCCAGGCCCAAGAGCAGAAATTCTCCTCTTATGAGTGATACCAGACAACGGATTGACTTGATCCATAAACTGAGAAAGCTGAGATGAGCCAAAAAACTCTCTCACTGCTGCAGAGACGGGCTTTGAATTAATTAAATCTTGAGGTGTTAATTCGTCAGTCTCAGCTAGATTTAAGCCTTCTTTAACCGCCTTTTCTACACGTATAAGGCCTATTCTGAATTGATTTTCAATCATTTCACCAATTGCTCTAACGCGTCTATTAGCTAATGTATCAACGTCATCAACAACATCATGACCATTTTTAATATCAATTAATTTTTTAATGACATTAATAATATCGTCATGGGTCAATACATGCTCCCCTATTTCACTTTCTACACCTAGACGCCTATTCAGCTTCATACGGCCAACCCTAGAAAGATCATATCGATCATTATTAAAGAATAAGTTAGAGAAAAGGGAATTTACCGCATCTTCAGTAGCTGGTTCACCTGGTCTCATTACATGATAAATAGACATGCGCGCTTCAATCTCAGTTTGCAGTTCATCAAGACGCAAAGTATCTGAAATGTAAGCACCATTTTCAGCATCATTAATATAAATGATATTAATTTTTTTGGTTTTAGTTGCAGTTAAAACTTCGATAGACTCCTCAGATATCAAAGTATTCGCCTCTAGTAATATTTCGCCTGTATCTGTGTCGATTAAATCTGACGAAATCACTTTGCCAATTAGGAATTCAAGGGGAGCATTAATCGAATCTACTTTGGCTGTTTGTAGGAGCTTAATATGCTTAGCTGTAATTCTACGACCTTTTTCTACGATAAGGTCTTTACCATTTTTTATATCAAATTCAGCTATGATTCCTCTTAATAGCTCTGGCTTTATTACCAAGTCGCATGACTTAGACTTTAGCTTAACGTTTACGTGGTCAAAGAAAGTGTCAATAATTTCATTTGAAGATTGGCCCATTGCGCGAAGCAGCGTGGTAACCGGTAACTTTCTTCTTCTATCGATTCGAACAAATAAATGTTCATGATGGTCAAATTCAAAATCGAGCCATGAGCCACGATAAGGTATTACACGTGAAGAGAATAATATTTTTCCAGATGAGTGAGTCTTGCCTTTATCATGCTCAAAAATAACACCTGGAGAGCGGTGAAGTTGAGAAACAACAACGCGCTCTGTTCCATTAATTACGAAAGTTCCAGTATCAGTCATTAGAGGAAGTTGTCCTAAATAGACACTTTCTTCAATGACCTGCTTAACACGACGCTTTTTCTTTAGATTTGATCCATTTTTATCGAACAGAACTAGGTTAAGCTTAACTTGTAAAGTTGCTGCGTAGGTAACTCCTCTTAATTTACATTCTTTTACATTGTATTTTGGCTCTTGAAGTTCATAATCTAAGTACTCAATTTCTGCATAACCATTCAGGGCTGTAATTGGAAATACAGATTGGAAAACTGAGTGAAGACCAATATTTTCTTTTTCAGCTGCTCCAGCCTGAATAAAGGTATTGAATGAATTAATTTGGATGGATAATAAATCTGGTTCTTTAAGAACAGACTCTCTCGTTCCAAAATTATTTCTGATACGTTTTTTTTCTGTAAATGAATAAGTCATGAATGCCCCGTATTAATCAATAAATTAGTTTCAAAATTACTTTTGAATAAAAACACCAAAATCCCCTTGTGGGGATTTTGGTTAATAGCATCGAACAAATTACTTAAGTTCTACGCTAGCGCCAGCTTCTTCAAGCTGCTTTTGCATATCATCAGCTTCAGCTTTCGAAACACCTTCTTTCACTGCTGCTGGAGCACTTTCAACTAGATCTTTTGCCTCCTTAAGACCCAATCCAGTAATGCTACGAACAGCCTTGATTACTGCAACTTTCTTGTCACCAAAGCTTGTAATCATTACATCAAATTCAGTCTTTTCTTCAGGCGCTGCACCAGCTTCTGCTGCTACAGCTACTGGAGCTGCTGCAACAGCTGCTGCTGAAACTCCAAATTTTTCTTCCATTGCTGAGACTAGCTCAACAACATCCATTACAGACATGTCTGCAATTGCATTTAAAATATCTTCGTTACTTAATTTCGCCATGATATTTACTCCTCTATATTATTATTGTTTTTGATCACGAACAGCTGCCACAACACGAGTTAACTTGGTAGGAACTTCATTCAAAGTTCTCACTAGTTTTTCAGTTGGTGCAAGCATTAACGCCATCAACATACTGATTGCTTGATCTTTAGTCGGAAGACTCGCGATTCTTTTAAGTTGATCTGCATCAACAAATTCACCCGATACTCCCAAACCTTTAACGACTAAATCTTTATTTTCTTTAATAAAGTCGCGAAATACGCGAGCAACAGCTCCCGGATCTTCTTGGGAAAAACCCAAGACAACCGGGCCACTTAAGACAGGCGTGATACATTCACATCCAGTCTCTGCAAGCGCTCTCTTTGCTAATGTGTTTTTAACAACACGCAAAGAAACATCTGCTTCCAAAGCAGAATTCCGCAAATTAGTCATTTGTTCAACATTCAATCCGCGATACTCAGCAGCGCCTACAGATATTGCACTCTTAGCGACCGCATTAACCTGTTCGACAACTGCTTTTTTTGCTTCAAGATTTAGAGCCATAAGTCTCTCCTGAACAGTTAAAAAAAGAAAGCTATAAAATTACAACTTTCGCCACAAGGTATTTTCATACCCTCTACATAGGCAAATTGAAGGATCAATTTATTAAGCAGTTCACCGCAAGCAGTTCACCGCACCTATGGTCTTTGAGGCATTTCAAGTTACCTTGTCGCCCAAAGAATTCATTACTGACAAATAAAATTTATCAATAGTTAAACTTTTAAATATCTACACTCGCACCATCAACACTTAAGCCTGGGCCCATTGTTGATGAAACACTAATCTTTTTAAAATAAACACCTTTAGCTGAACTTGGTTTTGCTTTTTGTAAAGCTTCAATTAGAGCAGCAACATTCTCTTCAAGTGCTTTCACATCAAAAGATGCCTTCCCAATTCCAGCATGAACAATTCCAGACTTATCTGCACGATAGCGCACTTGTCCAGCTTTTGCATTCTTTACTGCAGTCGCAACATCTGGGGTAACCGTCCCAACTTTTGGGTTTGGCATTAAACCTCGAGGTCCTAAAACTTGGCCCAGCCTTCCAACAACCCCCATTGCATCGGGTGAGGCTATAACAACATCATAATTCAAGTCGCCATCCTGCATTGATTTCATTAAATCATCCATACCAACAATATCAGCACCAGCATCAGTAGCTTTTTGAACATTTTCGCCTTGAGTAAAAACCGCGACGCGAACTACTTTTCCAGTTCCATTAGGAAGGACAACAGCACCGCGAACATTTTGATCAGACTTCTTAGTATCAATCCCTAGATTAATACTGACATCCACTGACTCATCAAATTTTGCAGTTGCACACTCTTTAACTAGTGCTAAGGCATCTGAAATTTTATATTTTGAGCCTTCTTTAATTTTTGAAATATTAGCTTTTTGGTTTTTTGTTAAATTAGCCATCATCAACCCTCCACCACAAGACCCATCGAACGGGCGGTTCCAGCTACAATTTGAACAGCAGCATCTAAATCATTTGCATTTAAATCTTTCATTTTGATATTAGCAACTTCCTCTAATTGAGCACGAGTTACAGTTCCAACTTTATTTATATGAGGTTCGCCGCTACCTTTTTCGACTCCTGTCACCTTTCTAAGTAAAACAGCTGCAGGAGGAGTTTTTGTTACAAACGTAAAACTTCTATCGTTATAGACTGTAATGATTACAGGAACAGGCATACCCTTATCAAGCTCTTGAGTTTGAGCATTGAATGCCTTGCAAAAGTCCATGATATTTACACCATGCTGACCTAATGCAGGACCCACCGGTGGCGATGGGTTTGCTTCAGCTGCAGGAACCTGCAACTTAATATATGACTCAATTTTTTTTGCCATTTTTATCTCCTATGGGTACAAACGCCGCTAAGCTCCCCGTTTACAAAAAAAGCCCAAGGGCTTTCGTTATGTTTTCTCCACTTGAGAGAACTCTAATTCAACCGCAGTAGTTCTACCAAAAATTAATACCTCTACTGTCAGTAAACTCTTTTCATAATTCACATTTTCAACGATTCCATTGAACTCGTTAAATGGACCATCAATAACAAGAACTTCTTCACCAGGTTGAAATGCAACCTTAGGCTTAGGCTTGTCTGCTCCTTCTTGAACACGAGCAAAAATTCTATCAACCTCTCTCTGAGTTATTGGTGAAGGCTTCCCTGAAGAGCCGCCTATAAATCCAATAACATTATTTGTATTCTTCACTAACAACCAGCTTGGCTCAGTGAGCTCCATCTTAACCAGCATATAACCCGGAAAAAACTTACGTTCAGTCTCTTTTTTCTTACCGCCCTTAAGCTCAACAACCTGCTCAGTAGGAATTAATATCTCACTTACCAAATCCTCTAGGTCTTCTCTTACAACGGCTTCTTCAATAGCTAGCTTTACTTTAGCCTCATAGCCGCTTCTAGCGTGGATTACAAACCAATTTTTAGACATTAAAATCCTTTACTCAAAAATGTTAAATTGAAGAAATTGATTGAACACCCCAAGTAAAGAATGCATCCACAATCCAAAGAAAAATAGCAACTATAACTACCGCAATCATGATGATTCCAGTTGTTTTAAATGTTTCTTCTTTAGTCGGCCAAACAACTTTTCTTAGTTCAATACGTGTTTCTTTTAAGAAGTGCTGGAACCTATCGCCTTGGCTAGATTTAATAAAAACACCCCCAGCAACAACAAACCAAACAAGGGTTACTAAAACCTTTGTCAATGAATTGAAGTTTAGTGGATTAATGTAGTATAAAGCTAGCGCAGCAACAACAATAACAACTGCCAGGATAGTCTTCCATTGATCAGAACCGCTCTTTAAATTGTCTATTTGTTTAGCCACATGTATCCTTTAATTTGGCAGGCAAGGAGGGACTCGAACCCCCAACCAATGGTTTTGGAGACCACTACTCTACCAATTGAGCCACTTGCCTATTTATCAAATTCCAAAAAGTGGCTACCTAATTAAAGGCAGCCACTTACTATAAATTAATCTTAATTCGTAATCTTCGAGACGACACCAGCACCTACTGTGCGTCCGCCTTCTCTAATTGCAAATCTTAAACCATCTTCCATTGCAATCGGAGCAAGCAACTCTACCGTCATCTTCACGTTGTCACCTGGCATCA
>Ga0207964_1000123_pt1 | contig 26636 bp, 28 predicted proteins | sample Knorr_S23_td_250_FD_185608 | JGI IMG/M metagenome (GOLD analysis project Ga0207964, IMG submission 185608) | Marine microbial communities from Southern Atlantic Ocean transect - Knorr_S23_td_250_ad_251m_LV_A (SPAdes) (version 2) | ecosystem: Environmental > Aquatic > Marine > Oceanic | place...
ATGTGGATGAAGATGCGGTGATGGATGTGGCATTGGAATCTGGTGCTGAAGATATAAAAAGCCATGATGATGGCTCACTGGATGTGGAGACCGGCTTTGAAGATTTTCTTCAAGTTAAGGATAATTTGGTAGCCGCTGGATTCGAGCCAGTGCATGCCGAGGTTGCTATGGTGGCTGATATTACGGTGCCGCTAGAAAAAGATGCCGCTGAGAAATTGCTGGCTATGATCGATAGCCTAGAGGATTTGGATGATGTGCAGAATGTCTATACCAATGCAGATATTCCTCAAGAGGTATTGGAGCAATTGGTATAATTAGATTATAGTTAGTAAGTTAACAAAAAATGGTAGGTAAGCGAGTAATCATTAAGGGGTAATTTCGATGAAAGTTGTTAAAAGAACTAAAGATTATGTAATTTATCAAAAGGGTTCAGGACGATTTGCAGTAAGAGATGCCAATAAGAACTGGGTTCATGCCGATGAAAAGGTAAAGGTTTTATTGGCTGAAAAATTGATTAAAGCCTTTATTCCACCAGCGCCCAAGCCCGAGGAGCCAGTTGAAGAAGTCGCTACGCCTGAGGTAGAGGAAGTCGCTGTTGAAGAGGCTCCTGTAGCTGAGGAAGCTCCGGTTGAGGAAGCACCGGCTGAAGAGGCTCCTGCTGAAGAGGCACCTGTAGCTGAAGAAGCTCCTGCGGTTGAGGAAGCGCCGGCTGAAGAGGCTCCTGCAGAGGAAACGCCAGCTGAAGAGCCTGCAAAAGAAAAACCCAAAGCAAAAGCCAAGGCTAAGCCCAAAGCAAAGGCAGCGCCTAAAGCGAAAGCTAAGGCTGCACCTAAGGCTAAAGCGAAAGCCAAGGCCGCACCCAAGGCTAAAGCAAAGGCAAAAGCAAAGGCAAAAGCAAAGGCAAAAGCAAAAGCTGCACCGAAAAAGGACTAGTTTCTTTTTAGGTTCAGTCGCTTATACCCAAAAAGCCTCCAAGATTTCTTGGGGGCTTTTTTGTGGTTGACTAGCACTGTTTAGATTGCAACACTGTGGGTTAAATAACCCTAAGAAACCCATGACAAGAATTATTGGTATAGACCCGGGATCGCGGCGCACTGGCTACGGCATTATTGATATGGTCGGCGCCAAGGTCGATTATGTCACTAGCGGAATTATTCGTCTGCCAGAGGGGTCGTTGCCGGAGAGGATGCAGTTGATTTTTGCGGGCGTCAGTCAGTTGGTGGCTGAATATAAGCCTGAATCCATGGGTATTGAGGATGTTTTCTTTGCTCGTGATCCAAAGGCTGCATTGAAGTTGGGGCAGGCGCGTGGCGCGGCAATTTTGGCGGGCACCAATGCAAAATTACCAGTTTCTGAATACTCACCACGCAGTGTTAAGTTAGCTGTTGTGGGTACAGGTGCTGCCGATAAAAAACAGGTGCAGATTATGGTTACCTCTTTGCTTAAGTTGCCGGGCGAACCTTCGGAGGATGCAGCTGACGCATTGGCGGTAGCTATCTGTCATGGTCACAGTATGAAATCCGCAAGCCGTATGGCTGGTGCAGGGTTAAAGGGTTTTGCCCGCGGGCGACTAAAGTAGATCGAAAACGAGAGAGAAAATAAGCCTTATGATTGGAAGACTGCAGGGTAAAGTAATCGGCAAGCAGGCACCAGATTTGTTATTGGATGTGCAGGGTGTTGGCTACGAGTTATTGATCCCCCTCAATACTTTTTTTGATATTCCCGATATAGGGGAAACTGTTACTCTGCATACCCATTTTGTGGTTCGCGAGGATGCGCAACAGCTCTACGGTTTTAGTCGTCTAGAGGAGCGGTCGCTGTTTAGAAATCTTATTAAAATCAATGGTGTGGGGCCAAAAATGGCGCTTGCCATTCTCTCTGGTATGTCAGTTGAGGAGTTTATTCGCTGTGTGCGCAGAGATGATATTGCAACCTTAGTGAAAATTCCGGGGGTTGGTAAAAAAACCGCTGAACGATTGCTGATTGAGATTCGCGATAAGATTTCGTCTTTGGCAGTTGAATCAGCCGATAAGGATTCAGCTGGGGTTGATCAGGATATTAGCCTTGAGGCAGAGAGCGCTTTAACTGCGTTGGGCTATAAGCCACAGGATGCCGCGAAAATGGTCAGTCGTGTGGTCGATGACAGTATTACCAATGCCGAGCAACTGATTCGCGCTGCATTAAAATCTATGGTTTAAATAGGTGCTTCTAAGTTATTTCACTAGTGTAAATTCATCCCCTATCCATGTATCCTAAGATACATAGTAGAGACAGTGACCTATGATAGAACCAGATCGACTTATTTCCGCAGATAGCTCAGCCAGTGAAGAGCGCTATGACCGTGCCCTAAGGCCGTTGTCATTGGAGGACTATGTAGGTCAGCCAGCGGTAAAAGACCAGTTGCAAATCTTTATCGAGGCGGCGCGCAAGCGCGGCGAGCCTCTGGATCACTGCTTGGTATTTGGCCCGCCGGGATTGGGTAAAACAACATTGGCACATATTATTGCCTATGAAATGCAGGTGGATCTTAAAACCACATCCGGTCCAGTGCTTGAAAAAGCGGGAGATTTGGCCGCCTTATTGACCAATCTTGAACAGGGCGATGTGCTGTTTATTGATGAAATCCATCGTCTCAGCCCTGTGGTTGAGGAGATACTATATCCCGCCCTTGAGGATTATCAGCTAGATATTATGATCGGCGAGGGGCCGGCGGCGCGATCTATTAAGTTGGACCTGCCACCGTTTACACTGGTGGGGGCGACTACCAGAGCTGGTCTATTGACCTCGCCACTGCGCGATCGTTTCGGCATAGTCCAGCGCTTGGAGTTCTACTCAGTTGAAGACCTTGCCAGCATTGTTGCCCGCGCCGGCGATATTTTAGAGGTGCCCATAGATATTGGTGGTGCGCGGGAGATTGCCTGCAGGTCTCGGGGAACTCCCAGAATCGCCAATCGGTTATTGCGAAGGGTTAGAGATTACGCCGAGGTCAAGGCTGATGGCAAAGTGACAGCGGAAATTGCCGATGCGGCGTTGAATATGCTCAATGTGGATCAGAGAGGTTTTGACCATCTTGATCGACGGCTACTGCTGACATTGATTGAAAAATTTGAGGGTGGTCCAGTGGGTGTGGATAGCTTGGCTGCCGCTATTAGTGAAGAGCGCGGTACTATTGAAGATGTATTGGAGCCCTATTTAATTCAACAGGGCTATTTGATGCGCACCTCGCGGGGGCGTATGGCAACCCGAATGGCCTACGATCATTTCGGTCTTCCCAACCCCAAGCGTATTCAGGAGCAATTGGATGTGCTCAGCGATTAAGGGCACAGCGTCCTTTAGTCACTCAGCTCGGGTCTATGTTGAAGATACCGATGCTGGTGGTATTGTTTTTTACGCCAATTATTTAAAGTATATGGAAAGGGCGCGAACAGAGTTTTTGCGCAGTCTAGGTTACAGTAAACCCGCATTATTTGATGATTTACAGTTTGTGGTCCGCAAGGTTGAGTTGCTGTACCACAAGCCGGCGGTATTGGATGATTTGCTCGATGTCACTGTGGCGTTGAAAAAATTATCTAAAGCGAGTTTTGAAGTGCAGCAAAATATTTACAGAGAAGAGGATCTTTTGCTGGAATCGCAAGTCAAAATAGCCTGTATTGGTGCTGTGGGGAAACGCCCTAAGGCCATCCCTGTAGATATTAACAACAGCTTAAAGCATTATCTGATATAGATTTGGAGTACAAACAGTGAATGAAGAAAGTCTGTCGATACTATCGTTGATTCTCGATGCTAGTCTATTGGTACAGCTGGTTATGGCCATACTATTTATGGCTTCGGTGATTTCATGGATTATGATTGTTCAGCGGGGGATCTACCTGCGCAAAGCTCAGCATAATTTTAAGCATTTTGAAGATACATTCTGGTCGGGTGTGGATCTCAACAACCTCTACCAAGAGCTTGCCGAATTAGCTAAAAAAGAGGGTGGTGGTCAGGGTATTGAAAATGTATTTCGCGCTGGATTTAGAGAATTTAGACGCTTGACCGAAGGCGATGGTGCAGATCCAGATGCGGTGATGGAGGGCACGGATCGAGCCATGCGTGTTGCCCTGTCCAGAGAAGATGAAAGACTGAGTGCAAACTTACCTTTTTTGGCCAGTGTTGCCTCAGTTAGCCCCTATATAGGCTTGTTTGGAACCGTATGGGGCATTATGAATTCTTTTCGCGATTTGGCTATGGTACATCAGGCGACTATAGCTACGGTGGCGCCCGGTATTTCCGAAGCTCTAATCGCTACTGCTATGGGGCTGTTTGCCGCTATACCGGCGGTATTAGCCTACAATCGCTATGCGGCACAGGTAGAGGCGATTAATGCCAGTTATGAAACCTTTGCCGAAGAATTTTCCAGTATTCTGCATCGACAGATTCACTCGAGTTAGCTAAAACGGTGGCAACAGTGAAAGGTAAAAGAGCTAAACGCAAACTAGTGGCTGAGATCAATGTAGTGCCTTACATTGATGTGATGCTGGTGCTATTAGTTGTTTTTATGATCAGTGCGCCACTGATGATGCAGGGAGTGCAGGTTGAATTGCCCGATGCCAATTCGGCACCACTGGACAATAAGCAACAGGAATCTTTTATAGTTTCAGTCAAGGCAGATGGTAGCTATTGGCTGGATATTGAAGGCAAAAATCAATCCAAAACGTTGTCGTTTATTAAAGATAGAGTTGCCAAGATATTGCGTCAAAAGCCACAGACGCCGATTCTCGTTTGGGGAGATACCGATGTCGACTACGGTGTTGTGGTTGAGTTAATGAGTGAGTTACAGCTCGCAGGAGCACCTTCTGTGGGGTTGGTGACAGAGCCTCCAAAAATACCATGATAGCTTCGGCCACCAGTTATTCAATCGCTGTTGTATCCAGTGTTGCCCTACACTTGCTAGTGATAGGTGCACTGCTAATTAATTGGCAGCCGAAAACTGAGCGAACCGTTGTGCAGCCCAAGTATATTCAAGCGGAGCTTGTCGAACTTGCCGCTGTGCAAAAGCAGGTTGAGCCGAGTAAGAACAAACCTGCGGTGGATAAAGCGGCAAAGAGGCGTGAAATGGAAAAGCGTCGGATTGCCGAGCACAAAAGAGCTGAGCAAAAAAAAGCTGAACTAAGACGTATTGCCCAGTTAAAAGCTGAGCAAGAAGCGCAAAAGAAAGCCGAGCAACAGCGCAGGACGCTAGAGGAAAAACAACGTCAGGATGAGTTGCAGCGCCAGCGACGCCAAGCTGAACAGTTGCGACAACAGCAAGCGCAAGCGACAGCTGAAGCGGATAGAAAGTCTGCCAATAGCTATTTGCAGGTTATTCAGAAGCGCTTGTCTCAGCAATGGAGCCGTCCCGCCAGTGCGCGTAGTGGTATGGAAACCATAATTGAACTGAGACTGGTTCCTACAGGTCATATAGCAGGTGTTAGGGTTGTAGAGTCCAGTGGTGATGAAGCCTTTGATCGCTCGGTGGAGAACGCGGTTGGTAAGGCGGCGCCGTTCACAGAGTTGCAAGGCATGGAGCCCAGAGTTTTTAATCAATATTTTCGCACGGTTAAGGTGTCTTTTAATCCAGAGGATTTGCGCCTGTAAACGGTGAAGTGGAGAACATTAAATTGAATTTATACAGACAGTTATTAATCTTCCTTGTGGGGCTCTCCTTTGCCAATACAGTTTTTGCTGAATTGGTGATAAGGGTTACTGAGGGCAATGATCAGCCGACGATTGTCGCCATCTCTCCGTTTGAATTAAACGGTATGCGTTTGTCAGAGGATATAGGTGCTATTGTAGAGGCAGATCTGCATCGCAGTGGGTTGTTTCAGGTGACGCCCAGACAGGATATGTTGGCTTTTCCCGCTAAGCCCAAGGATGTGTATTTTCGCGATTGGCGATTATTGGGCGCCGAGTATTTAGTGGTCGGTTCTATGCAAACCATGCCCGATGGTCGCTATGAGTTAGAGTTCAGTTTACTCAGCATTATGTCGCAAAGAATTCAATTTACTCACAAGGTTCGTGCACCAGCTGATCAAATTCGCGATCTTGCCCATTCGGTCAGCGATAAGATCTATAAGTCCATCACCGGTATCAGAGGTGCTTTTTCGACGCGATTGGCTTATGTTTCGGCGATTAGAGAAGGCGATGCTCAGGTATATAGACTGTATGTTGCAGATGCAGATGGCGCCCGTGAACGCCTGATGTTGGAATCTTCGCAACCTATTATGTCGCCGGCTTGGTCGCCGGATGGCAAAGAGTTGGCCTATGTTTCATTTGAAACCGGTCGCCCTGCTATATGGCGGCAGAATTTGACCACCGCTAAACGTCAGCAGTTAACTAATTTTAAGGGGCTTAATGGTGCCCCCTCGTGGTCGCCCGATGGCACTAAACTGGCATTGGTGCTATCCAAAGATGGCAACCCCGAGATCTATAGTATGGATTTGGCGACTGGCGCTTTAACTCGATTAACGCGACATTTTGCCATTGATACTGAGCCTACATGGATGCCAGATGGCAAGCATATACTGTTTACTTCAGACCGAGGCGGTACGCCTCAGATCTACAAGTTATCCATTGTCGATAAGTCTATTCAGCGCCTGACTTTTCAGGGCAATTACAATGCGCGCCCCAATTTGGCACCAGATGGGCGCACTTTGGCACTGGTGCATCGTGCCGAGAATAAGTTTCATATAGCCGCCTTGGATCTTAAAACTAGAAGACTATTAGCGCTAACTGAGACAACTTTAGATGAATCTCCCTCTGTTGCACCCAATGGTGCTATGCTAATGTATGCAACCAAGAGCGGAGCTAGGGGTATTCTTGCTGCGGTTTCCATCGACGCTGGTGTAAAATATATGCTGCCAGCCAAGCGTGGAGACGTAAGAGAGCCTGCTTGGTCACCATTTTTACGTTAATCTATAAAGATTGACTTAGTTTTATTTACAATCAAGTGTTACTCAAAGGAGTTATCAATGAAAACCCGCATTAATACATATGCAACCTTACTAATCTTGCTGGCTATGGCTGGTTGTAGTTCAACCCCAGTTGAGGAAGTCGTTGAACAAGCGCCAACCGAAATTGAAAATACTGAAGTGACTACGGTTCAGCTTGAGGCTCCTGAGGTTGAAGAAGTGGCTGTTGAAACTGATGCACCCACCGTATTCTATTTCGATTTTGATAAGGCTTTGCTAAAAGCAGAGTCCAGAGATGCGCTACTAGAACATGCAGAGGTTTTGAGTAGTAATTCCAGAGCAGTAAGACTTGAGGGTCATGCTGACGAGCGTGGCACCAGAGAATATAATATGGCTCTGGGAGAGCGTCGCGCCACTGCGGTCAAGGAATTCTTGGTTATGCAGGGCGTAGCTGCGGATCGCATTGAAGTTATCAGCTATGGTGAAGAGCGTGCCGCTGTTTACGGAAGCGATGACGAAGCTTGGCGACTCAACCGTCGAGTTGAGCTCAAGTAGCGGTCGATTACTGTTTTTCGCTAGGGGGGTGAGATTTTTCTCCCCCTTTAGCGTTTATACTTTTGGAAATATAGAATCATGAAGTCTAATTCACTGGTGCTAGTTGCTTTAATATTCTGGTCTGCCAATCTGGTTGCCGAATCCTCATCGCCTATTGTCGATTTAAATAGTGCTGAGGCTAATAGTGAGCCAGCAGTGGTTAGGCAGGGGCCAACTCCTCAGCAACGCCAACAAAGTGAGCAATATTATCAGATGCAGATTCTGCAGGATGAGGTAAGAACCCTGCGTGGCATGTTCGAAGAAGTCAATTATCAGTTGCAGCAGATTAAGCAGCGTCAAATGGATGACTATCTGGATTTGGATCGGCGCATTCTGTTCTTGACCAATGCCCAAAATGGTTCTGGCGATAATGCAGTAGGTATAGATGCCACTACTAATCCGGCGGTTGTCGATGGTCAGGCTACAGAAAACAATTTGCCTGTGGATCCCGCGACTGTTGCTGTAGATCCTGCTGAAATAAAAGCGGATTATGATAATGCTACACAATTATTGCTAAAAAACAGGGATCTTGAGGGTGCGGTTATAGCACTTGGCGAGCATATTAATAAATATCCGCAAAGCCCCTATGTGGCCAATGCCCATTATTGGTTGGGTGAGATCTATGATGTACGTCAGCAAACCGACTTGGCTGTGCAGTCGTTCAGTACCGTAGTGGAAGACTTTGGCGATCACAATAAAGCCATGGATGCGCGCTTTAAGTTGGGCAAGCTCTACCATAAACTCGGCAACACTAAGCGCGCCAAAAGCCTGTTAAAAGAGGCGGCAAAAAGTAATGGTGGTGCAGGCGCCAAAGCCAGAGCTTATATACAAGCTAATAATCTGCAGTGATATGTATTTAAACATTCACTAGTTATATCTTATGAGCAACCATTCATTACGCATTACTGAAATATTTTATTCTCTTCAGGGTGAAACCAGCACTACGGGGCTACCCACGGTGTTTATTCGCCTGACCGGTTGCCCTCTGCGCTGTGTATACTGCGATACAGCCTATGCATTTGAGGGTGGCAGTCGCATGTCATTTGCGGAAATATTGGATACGGTTGCCCAGTATAACCCCACTTATATCACGGTAACTGGAGGCGAGCCGCTGGCACAGCCTCAGTGCAAAGACCTACTTACTGAATTGTGCGATTTGGGCTATCGAGTGTCACTGGAAACCAGTGGTGCTATGTGCGTGGAGCAAGTGGATCCGCGCGTAGTGAAAATTTTAGACCTAAAGACCCCCGCATCCGGTGAAATGAGTCGCAATCTGTATAGCAATATCAAATTTCTGCAACCCAGTGATGAAGTTAAGTTTGTTATCTGTGATCGCGGTGATTATGACTGGAGCTGTATGCAGATAGATCAGTTAAGACTGCGCGACTATGTATCAGAAATTTTATTTTCCCCCAGTCAGGGGCAGTTGTCGCCAAGACAGCTGGCGGAATGGGTGCTGAGCGATAAATTAAATGTTCGCATGCAGTTGCAGGCGCACAAGATTATTTGGAATGATGAGCCGGGGCACTGAGGAGAAAGTATGGCGAAAAAAGCAGTGATATTGGTCTCGGGTGGTTTGGATTCTTCCACCGTACTGGCTATGGCGCGCCAGCAGGACTTTGATTGTTATACCCTGAGTTTTGATTATGGGCAGAGGCACAAGTCTGAACTTATAGCCGCGCAGAGAGTTTCTGATGCCATGGCGGTTGTTGAGCACAAGGTGGTCAAGTTAGATTTGGCGACGATTGGCGGCTCGGCATTAACCGATAGCAGTATTGATGTTCCAGAGCAGGAGACTTCAGGTATACCAGTGACCTATGTGCCGGCTCGCAATACAGTATTTTTATCCATAGCGTTGGGTTGGGCAGAGGTGCTGGGTGCCAATGATATTTTTGTCGGTGTCAATGCTGTGGACTACTCAGGTTATCCCGATTGTCGCCCCGATTATTTGCTTGCGTTTGAGGCGATGGCCAATCTGGCGACCAAAGCCGGAGTCGAGGGCAATAAGCTAAGTATTCATGCGCCGCTAATCAATATGACCAAGGCGCAGATTATTGAGGTAGGTATAGAACGGGGAGTGGATTACAGCACCACAGTTTCCTGTTATCAGGCAACCGCAGAAGGCGCTGCTTGTGGCGTTTGCGACAGTTGTAGATTAAGAAAACAGGGATTTGTTGAAGCTGGAGTACAAGACCCTACAAAATATACAAATAGTGCTTGAATTTATCCTGTTGGTCAGTATGATACGCACCTCATTTGAGGGCCCTTAGCTCAGTTGGTAGAGCAGTTGGCTTTTAACCAATTGGTCGCGCGTTCGAGCCGCGCAGGGCCCACCATTTTCCTCAAGTTCTCCAGCGTAATTTATCGTTAATATAAACAGCTCTATATCAGTCTCAAGCTATATTTTGCAGTCTGCACCTAGTTTGAGTGATAATGCGCGTCCGATATGCAATCTGTCAGGCGCTAGCGTCGATAATAAAGAGCAATAATTAATGAGTGAAGATAATCATACCTATAGACTGATTATTCACTGCCCAGATAAAGTGGGTATAGTGGCGGCTGTCAGTCAGTTTATCGCCGATCACAACGGCTGGTTGTTGGAGTCTAATTATCATGCTGACCCAGATGATGAATGGTTCTTTATGCGCAATGAGATTAGAGCCAGTTCACTCTCCCTCAGTTTGGACGATTTTCGCCATGAATTCTCTGTACTGGCGGATAAGCACGATATGCGCTGGGCTATTTATGATTCAAAGCAACCACAAAAAGTAGTGCTGTTGGCCAGTCACGCCTCCCATTGTTTGGCGGATTTACTGCACAGATGGCACAGTGGTGAGTTGAACTGTGATATTCCCTGTGTGATTTCCAACCATGAAAATCTTAGATCTATGGTTGAATGGCATAATATTCCATTTATCTATGTGCCTGTTGATACTAACAACAAGGCGGCGGCTTTTTCTAAAATGGAATCCATTATTGAAAAGTATCAGGCCGACACTATAGTTTTGGCGCGCTATATGCAGATTATTCCCTCTCAGATGTGTGCCAAATACAAAGATCGTATGATCAATATACACCATAGCTTCTTACCTTCATTTATAGGTGCCAACCCCTATGCTAAGGCCTATGAACGCGGCGTTAAGCTAGTGGGAGCTACCAGTCATTATGTGACTGAGGATTTGGATGAAGGACCGATTATTGAGCAGGATGTGGTGCGTGTAGGCCATAGTCATAGTCAAGAGGACTTAGTGCGCTTGGGCAAGGATGTAGAAAAGTTGGTATTGGCTAGGGCATTGCGCAATCACCTTGAGAATCGCGTTATTGTCCACGGACGTAAAACCCTGATTTTTGATTAATATGCCGACTGGGAGACAATGGCTCCCAGTCAGCGAACTGCCAATTAGTATTCTGAGTTAACCACAACTACATCAACATCCACCGCTGAAATAACCCGTTCAGCAGTATTTCCGCGACGTGTTTTAGTAAGCCCCGTCTGACCCAGCGTACCAATAACCACCACATCGGCATCTACCTGCTTGGCTACCTTAGAAATAACTTCATCTGTATAGCCTTTGCTCACATGGGTCTTGCTTGAATCTACGCCGGTTTGGTTAGCCAGTCGCCCGCGATCTGGGTAGAGCAGAGAATCAACATAGGCGTTGACCACATGAAAATCTGCGCCATAGCTTTCGGCGATACTCTGTCCTTTCTCTAATATATTTTTGTTAAGAATCTCTTGGTTAATTCTCGAAGCCTGAAAGTTGACCGCGGCGAGCACCACTTTGCGCAGAGGCTTGGCCTGATCGCGCACCAATACCACAGGGCAGTTGGCTTCTTTTAGTAGACCCCATTTGGATTCGGCAAAGATAAAGCGTCGACTTTTGGTCGGCTTGCCCGCTCTGATCATAATGCGTGTAGCGCCAAATCTTTTCGCCGATGCCATAATGGCTCCCTGCCAATCATCTGACCATGAAACTTCAGTGCTGTATTCCAAGCCAGCTTCTATTAACGGCTTGTGAATTTGCTGTTCGAACCAATCTGTATTGCGGTAAATTTTTGGGTTGCTAGCATCTAGATCTACAGTATTTCGATCAACAGCCACAAATACACAGATCTCAGGTTTAGGTGTGATCAATCGAGCTGTGATAATGGTTCGATCCAATGCTACTTGCTGGTCTAATGTAGGGTTAACAACAACAAATATTCGCTCCTGTTGAGACATAGTTCTCTTCTTTTACCTCGCGTTGGTCAATAAAAAATAGTATTTAATAGTAAGCATGCATTTTAAGCATAAAGATATTATAACATATGCATATGATGCATACTTGGTGGGGCCCATGGTTTTTTGCTATAACCGCTATACCATTAGTGTTATCTCGGTATGTGTTAGAGCTAGGCAAACTAGGGCAATAAAAAACATATTTGTAGTAACAGAACAATACAAGAAAACGTATAATTCCAACTTATCGTGCCCAGTGGGCGTAGCTGATTAGACACATAAAAATGGAATCAACATGACAGTTAGAACAAGAATTGCACCATCGCCCACGGGAGATCCCCATGTAGGCACTGCCTATGTGGCACTATTTAATATGGTCTTTGCCCGCAGTCAGGGAGGGCAGTTCTTATTGCGTATTGAAGATACGGATCAGAGTCGATCCACACCGGAATCTGAGCAGGCGATACTTGATGCACTGCGATGGTTGGGTCTGGATTGGGATGAAGGGCCAGACAATGGCGGAGATAAAGGCCCTTATCGCCAGAGCGAGCGCTCGGATATCTATGCCCAGTACGCCGATCAATTGTTAGAGCAGGGCCATGCTTTCCGTTGTTTTTGTACTGCCGAGCGTTTGGATAATTTGCGCGCTACCCAGATGCAAGAAAAGCAACCACTTGGTTATGACGGCCACTGTACTTCACTAAGTGAAGATGAAATTGCCCAACGCTTGGCTGACAATCAGTCCCATGTAGTGCGTATGCATGTGCCCAGAGAGGGCTGTTGTACCTTTGATGATATGTTGCGCGGTGAGATCAGCATTGATTGGTCGCAGATCGATATGCAGATCTTGCTAAAAGCCGATGGTATGCCCACTTACCATTTAGCCAATGTGGTAGATGATCATCTCATGGAAATCAGCCACGTCATTCGCGGTGAGGAGTGGATTAACTCGGCGCCCAAGCATATTTTGTTATATCAATATTTTGGTTGGCAGGTGCCGACATTTTGCCATTTGCCGCTATTGCGCAATGTGGATAAAAGCAAGTTATCCAAGCGCAAAAATCCTACCAGTATTCTGTATTACCAGCGCATGGGCTACCTGCCTGAAGCCCTGCTCAATTACTTGGGGCGCATGGGTTGGTCTATGCCTGATGAGCGCGAGAAATTTACCCTAGAGGAAATGCTGAAAGAATTTGATATACAGCGGGTATCCTTGGGTGGGCCGGTATTTGATGTGGAAAAACTCAGCTGGCTAAATGGTCTGTGGATTCGCGAGGAACTCAGCGATGATGAGCTGGCAGATCGACTGCAAGCATGGGCGCTGAATCGCGATACATTAAAGGCATTTTTACCCTTTGCCAAACAGCGTATGGAAACCCTATCAGATATTGCGCCGTTGGGCAGTTATCTGGTATCTGGTATGTTGCCAATCAGTGCAGAGGACTTGCGTTCGACTGGTATGGAAGACGATCAATTAATGGAAGTCTTGCAGTATTCCCTCTGGCGTTTGGAAGCTGTCCAGCAGTGGCAGCGGGATAATATCTTCAATTCATTAAAGGCGGTCGCCGATGCTATGGGTATTAAAATGAAGCCCTTTTTAGCGCCGTTATTTATTGCTATTGCCGGTAGTAGCTCTTCAATTTCAGTGATGGATTCTATGGCTCTCTTGGGGGCTGATATGTCGCGGGCGCGATTGCGTTATGCTATCGAATTACTGGGTGGAGTGGGCAAAAAGAAACTTAAAAAAATGGAAAAGGCATACCAGCAACTTAGTTAGGGAAGATAGAGTTGTTATCAGGCTTGACTTGATGCCCCCTGATCCCTATTATTCGCCCTCCAATTTTGGGGCTATAGCTCAGCTGGGAGAGCGCAACACTGGCAGTGTTGAGGTCAGCGGTTCGATCCCGCTTAGCTCCACCAAATCATAAATCCCCGCACTGCACTACAGTGCGGGGTTTTTGGTTTTATAGTTATATTTCGATTGCCAAATACACAGAGTATTACAGGAGAAGACCATTGATTAAGCCCCACGGCTCAGACAACCTTAACCCACGTCTTGTCAGTGCAGATAGAGCACAGCAGTTACTTGCCGAAGCGCAGTCACTGCCCAGTCTGTTGTTGAATTCAGCCGCTGCTGCTAATGCGGTAATGTTGGGTGCGGGCTATTTTAATCCGTTAACTGGCTATATGAATCTTGCCGATGCATTGTCTGTGGCCACTGATTTACATACTGAAGATGGTTTATTTTGGCCAGTACCTGTACTCAATTTAGTTGAGGATATTGAATCCATTCAAGGTGCCGGCAGAATCGCCTTGCGCGATCCCAATACCGAGGGCAATCCGATTATGGCGGTGATGGATGTTGAAGCTATAGAGTCGGTGAGCGATCAGCAGATCGCGACCATGGCTGAAGCCATCTTTGGCACTCTGGATCCCGAGCATCCGGGTGTTGCAACCTTTACTAATCTGGGTCGTTTTGTAGTTTCTGGTGCGATTGAGGTGCTAAACCTAAGTTATTTCCAAGCTGATTTCCCCGATACCTTTAGAACAGCGGTAGAGATTCGCCAAGAGATTGCCGAGCGCGGATGGAATAAGGTAGTGGCTTTCCAAACTCGCAATCCTATGCATAGAGCTCATGAGGAGCTGTGCCGTATGGCTATGGAGCGTTTGGATGCTGATGGCGTGGTTATTCATATGCTGTTGGGCAAATTAAAGCCGGGCGATATTCCCGCTTCAGTGCGCGATAACTGTATCCGCAAAATGGTCGACCTATATTTCCCAGAAAATTCGGTGATGGTGACGGGCTATGGCTTTGATATGCTCTACGCAGGACCGCGAGAGGCAGTGCTACACGCAGTTTTCCGTCAGAATATGGGCGCTACCCATTTGATTGTCGGGCGTGATCATGCCGGTGTCGGCGATTATTACGGCGCTTTTGATGCGCAGACGATTTTTGATGATCAGGTGCCAGAGGATGCGTTGGAGATTGAAATTTTCCGCGCTGACCACACGGCTTTTTCTAAAAAGTTGGGCAGGGTGGTCATGATGAATGAAGCTGAGGATCATACCAAAGAAGACTTTATTCTGCTTTCTGGGACTAAGGTTCGTAAAATGCTCGGTGAGGGTATTGCACCGCCACCAGAGTTCTCGCGACCAGAAGTTGCGCAAATATTGATGGACTATTATCAAATTCAGAACGGCTAAGTCTAGCCACTGTTTTATTGAAGCAGGTAGTTATTGCGGCATTTCCTGTAGCTATCTGCTTTTGTTGCTTTTTTACGCCATTTCTATGGTTTTATATGCAGATTTGTGCATTTTAGGGTTATTTTAAGCCTAATGCCTTTGTTTAAGAGTGCAATTTGCCGACCAACCCTGTAAGCTTCGCGCCTTCGAGATTGCAACGCAAATCATCCATTTTAGTTGTCTAAATTAGACTGTTTGGGCAACACTTCTTAAGTATGTGATTTTATGACCTTTGATAAGCTGGGTTTATCCGCCCCAATTTTAAAAGCTGTAGCCGCTCAGGGTTACAACGAGCCATCACCTATTCAGGCTAAAGCAATTCCCGCCGTTTTAGAGGGGCATGATCTAATGGCTGCCGCTCAGACTGGGACTGGGAAAACCGCTGGTTTTACCCTACCTATTCTACAGCGCTTAAGTGAGGGTCGTCGCGCCGGTTCTAATCAGGCGCGCTGTTTGATTCTTACCCCAACCCGTGAGTTGGCGGCACAGGTGGGTGAGAGTGTAGCTACTTATTCTAAGCATCTATCTTTGACATCGGCGGTGGTATTTGGCGGAGTAAAGATCAACCCTCAAATGATGAAACTGCGCCGCGGCGTCGATATTTTGGTAGCTACCCCTGGTCGTTTGATGGATTTACATAGCCAGAATGCTATTAAATTCGACCACTTGCAGGTGTTAGTCTTAGATGAAGCCGACAGAATGCTGGATATGGGTTTTATCCACGATATTAAGCGGATTATTGATTTATTGCCTCGGCGACGCCAAAACCTGCTTTTTTCTGCAACTTTTTCCGATGATATTCGCAAGTTGGCCAGAGGTTTGTTGCGTAAGCCGATAGAGATTTCTGTTAGTCCTCGAAATGCAACAGCTACCTCAGTCACACAACTGATTCATCCCGTTGATAAGAAAAAGAAGGCACCACTATTAACTCGGTTGATTCACGATGGGCAGTGGGATCAGGCGCTAGTTTTTACTAAAACCAAGCATGGCGCCAATAAGCTGACTAAGCATTTGGAGTCTGAAGGTATAGTTGCGGCGGCAATCCACGGCAATAAAAGTCAGGGTGCGCGCACTAAGGCGCTTGCCGGATTTAAAGCGGGAGAAGTGAGAATTTTGGTGGCGACCGATATTGCCGCTCGGGGATTGGATATAGAACAGTTGCCACAGGTGGTTAACTTCGATTTGCCCAATGTTGCCGAAGACTATGTACATCGAATTGGTCGCACTGGGCGCGCAGGGATGACAGGGCGGGCAATCTCCTTAGTTAGCGCCGATGAGGTCGATTTGTTATCTGATATTGAACGCTTGATTCAGCAGTTATTGCCCCGCGAAGAAATAGAGGGTTTTGAGCCAGTACAGGTTGTTCCAGAAACCCATCTCAATATGCCCGTACGTAGCAAAAAACCGCGCAAGGCACTTAATCGTGAAACCGGCGCGGGCGATAAAGGCAAAGCTAGAAGACCTGCTTCTGGTAAAAATCGCTCTGGCTATGGTCAGGGACCAAAGCCGGGAAGCAAGCGCAAAAGTGGTGGTCGCAATCAGGTTGAGAAGTCGGACAGTAGCAGAAGTTCTGGCAAACAATCCAACTCGCGAAAAAAAGCGCCATCCAAAGGTAAGGCTGGCAGTACTTCTGGCAAGTCTCCCTATGGTTCTGGTGGCGGTAGGCGAGGTGCTGGCAATAGTTCTGGGTCTGGTCGCGGTGGTAATCGATAAATTACCAACCCAGAGTTTTCCCTGTATTTATACAATATTTGGGTTAGTAACAGAGAATTTTCAGTAGTAATTAAGAGTAGATCAATTAATGTTTGAATTTCAGTTTAGTCGAGTAGCAACCCTTAAGAATGATCTTTTGTCAGGCCTTACCGTAGCGCTAGCACTGGTGCCTGAGGCGGTTGCCTTTGCCTTTGTGGCTGGCGTAGCACCATTGGTTGGGCTCTATGCGGCGTTTATGGTGGGGCTTATTACTGCGGTAATGGGCGGTCGTCCGGGAATGATTAGCGGTGCCACAGGTGCACTTGCTGTAGTTATGGTCTCATTAGTGGCTCAGCATGGCGTAGAGTACCTATTTATCACCGTAGTACTGATGGGGGTGCTGCAAATTTCCGCTGGGCTTCTCAAACTTGGTAAGTTTATTCGTATGGTGCCCCATCCGGTGATGCTGGGCTTCGTCAACGGCTTGGCGATTGTTATTTTTCTTGCCCAACTGGGTCAGTTTGGTGAAGCCGGTCAGCCGGGCTGGTTGCATGGTACCTTTATGCAGGGATCTATTATCGATGTGGCTTGGCTGCAGGGTGAGGCGCTAACCATGTTGCTTGGGTTGGTAACAGTGACCATGTTGATTATTTACTTCCTACCCAAATTTACCAAGGCCATTCCCTCATCACTGGCGGCGATTTTAGTGGTTACAGGTTTGGTCTTAGGTTTTGATCTGGATACCAAAGTGGTGGGCGATGTAGCTTCTATTAGCGGCGGGTTGCCTAGTTTCCATATCCCCAGTGTGCCATTTACTTGGGAAACACTGATGATTATTTTGCCCTATGCGATTATTTTGGCGGCTATTGGCTTGATTGAATCATTGCTGACATTGCGATTGATCGACGAGATTACCGAGAGCCGTGGCGATGGCAATCGCGAATGCGTAGGTCAGGGCGTAGCTAATACGGTCACTGGATTTTTTGGTGGCATGGGTGGCTGTGCGATGATTGGTCAAAGTATGATCAATGTAAATTCTGGTGGTCGCGGTCGCTTGTCTGGTATTAGTGCGGCACTGTTTTTATTGCTGTTTATCCTAGTTGCCTCGCCGTTAATTGAAAAAATACCCCTAGCCGCATTGATCGGTGTAATGTTTATTGTAGTGATAGGCACCTTTGAGTGGTCTAGCTTCCGTATTATCGGCAAAGTGCCGCGCAGCGATGCGCTAATTTTGGTATTGGTATCAGGGGTAACCGTAGCTACTGACTTGGCGGCTGCTGTGGTGGTAGGGGTGATAGTGTCAGCCCTAGTATTTGCATGGGAGCACGCCAAATATATTCGTATCGAAGCCAGACAAGACCATAAAGGCTCAACGGTTTATGCAGTCACGGGACCATTGTTCTTTGGCTCTGTTACCTCGTTCCTAGAGCGCTTTGATCCCAAGCAGGACAATGACGATGTGGTCATTGATTTTGCGCGCTCTCGAGTGGCAGATCACTCTGGTTTGGAAGCTATAGATACACTGGCAGAACGCTATGAAAATGCCGGTAAGACCCTGCATCTGGTACACCTTAGTGAAGAGTGCCGCAGATTGCTTACCAAAGCCGGTAACTTGGTTGAGGTCAATGTCATCGAGGATCCAAAATATTTTGTTGCCGATGATAGTTTGGGCTGATTAAATCCTTGAAATCCTATTTTTTGTCCCCATTTAGTTATTAGAGATAAAAATGCTAATTTTAGGAATTAATTAGGAGAAATAGCGGAAATGACAGCCAAGACTAAAACCAAAGCAGAAACTATGGGTTTCCAAACTGAAGCGAAACAATTGCTTCATTTGATGATTCACTCTCTGTATTCCAATAAAGAGATTTTTTTGCGCGAGCTAATATCCAACGCCTCTGATGCCACGGATAAATTGCGTGTAGAGGCACTGGAAAATTCTTCACTCTACGGTGATGACGGCGAGTTGCGAATTAGAGTTGCCGTAGACGAAGAGGCTAAAACCATTGAAATTTCAGACAATGGTATAGGTATGTCCAGAGATGAAGTGATTGCCAACTTGGGCACCATTGCCAAATCTGGTACCGCCGAGTTCCTTAAGAATTTAACCGGCGACCAACAGAAAGACTCACAGCTGATCGGTCAATTTGGGGTTGGTTTTTATTCATCATTTATAGTTGCCAAACAGGTCGTGGTCGAGACGCGACGCGCTGGTGCATCGGCTGATGAGGCGGTGCGTTGGAGCTGTACTGGTGAGGCTGATTTTCAGATTGAGCCCGTAGAGAAAGCTGAACGAGGCACCAGTATCACTCTGCATCTAAAAGACGATGGTTATGAGTTTGCCAATGACTGGCGACTGCGCAGTATTATTAAAAAGTATTCAGACCATATTGCTATTCCAGTGCAGATGGTTAAACAGCAGCCACCTGCGGAAGAGGGCGAAGAGACCGCCTCTGAAGAGGCTCCTCAGTGGGAGGCAATCAACGATGCCCAAGCACTGTGGACAAAATCGAGAAATGAAATTAGCGATGATGAACACAAAGAGTTCTACCGCCATATTTCCCATGACTTTGCCGAGCCCCTAACTTGGAGTCACAACCGCGTAGAGGGCAAGCAGGAGTACACCAGCCTACTGTATATCCCCGGTATGGCACCTATGGATCTCTATCAACGAGAAGCGACTCGCGGTCTAAAGCTGTATATCAAACGCACCTTTATTATGGACGATGCCGAGCAGTTTTTGCCCATGTACCTGCGTTTTGTCAAAGGCGTTTTGGATAGCGCGGATCTGCCGCTCAACGTATCTCGAGAAATTTTACAGAGTACACCTATGGTGGACAGTATCCGTTCGGCACTGACCAAGCGGATATTGGATATGCTCGGCAAGTTGGCTAGCAACGAACCAGAAAAATATGCCACCTTTTGGAATCAATTTGGCGCCGTGCTTAAAGAGGGCCCCAGCGAAGATAACAACAACCGCGAAAAAATTGCCAAGTTATTTAGGTTTGCCAGCTCTGCTAATGATACTTCAGACCCAACCGTCAGTTTGGCTGACTATATTGAGCGTATGGTTGAAGGGCAGGATAAGATCTACTACGTCACTGGCGATAGTCATTCGGTAGTTGCCAATAGCCCCTATCTTGAAGTGTTCCGCAAGCATGGTATCGAAGTACTGTTAATGTCCGACCGCATCGACGAGTGGATGATGGGTTATCTAACCGAGTTCGATGGTAAGTCGTTCCAAGATGTCGCCCGTGGCGATCTGGATTTGAGTGCTATTATCGGCGAGGAAAACGAAGCGGATAAAGACGGCAAGTCCGATGGTAAAGACAAAGATAAAGCTGGCGATGATAAGTTGCTGGAGCGGGTTAAAACCCTGCTCGACGGCAAGGTGGAAGAGGTTAAAACCACTAATCGTTTAACCACATCTCCGGCCTGTTTGGTGGTGGGTCAGGACGATATGGGCGAGCAGATGCGCAAGATTATGCAGGCTGCAGGTCAGGCTGTTCCCGAAACCAAGCCTATTTTGGAAATTAACCGAGAGCATCCCTTAGTGGCTAAGTTGGCCGATGAGAAAGACGATGAAAATGCCGGTCGTTTGGCGGGTGTCTTATTTGATCAAGCGGCGCTTTCGGCGGGTAGGCAGTTAGATAATCCCGCGCAATTTGTGCAAGACTTGAATAGGCTGATGTTTGAATAACAGCCAATGACAAAAAAGCGCTCTTTAGGGGCGCTTTTTTATTTGGCTTTTTTATTCAATAGTACTGACAGTATTTTCTACAGTACCTATAATGCATACGCATAAGAAAAAATACCTGTTGGAGCAATCTTAGTTGAATAAAACCAATAAGCTAAAAATTGCAGTGTTGGGCGGTGGCAGTTTTGGTACTGCAATCGCCAATATGGTAGCTGAAAATAACTATCAGGTAACACTGTGGATGCGCAGTGAAAAGAATCTACAAGAGATTGCCGACACAGGTGAAAACGCTAGCTATTTGCCCGGTTATCAACTCAATAAATCTCTGCACCTAACCACCGATCTTGCCGAGGCTCTACTGGATGTAGATGTGGTTTTCTTTGCAGTGCCCAGCAGTTCCTTTAGAAGTTTGGCACGTGCCGCGCGCGATCTGCTCTCTGAGAGCACATTGCTGATCAGTACCGCCAAAGGTATAGAAGCTGAAAGCTTTATGTTGCCCAGCCAGATACTTGAGCAGGAAATTCCTCAATGCGAAGTAGGCGTGATTAGCGGCCCCAACTTGGCGGCTGAGATAGCTCAGTTTCAGATTACTGCGACAGTGATAGCCAGTGATTGTGATCGGCTCTGTACTCGAGTTCAGGAGTTGTTGGCATCCAACTATTTCCGTGTCTACGCCAACCATGACCGCTATGGTGTAGAACTGGCCGGTGCCTTGAAAAATATCTATGCGATCGTGGCGGGTATTGCTGAATCCATGAATGCAGGGCAAAATACTAGGAGTGTGGTGTTAACCCGCAGTCTGGCTGAGATGAGTCGCTTTGCGGCACAGTTGGGTGCCAATCCTTTGACCTTTCTCGGGCTCAGCGGTGTAGGTGACCTGTATGTAACCTGCACATCGCCCTTAAGCCGTAATTTCCGTATTGGTTTGGCGTTGGGTCGCGGTGAGTCACTTGAGCAGGCTATATCCAGTGTAGGGCAGATAGCGGAAGGGGTGAATACCACTAGGTTGGTAAAACAAAAAGCCGATGAAATGGGTATTTATATGCCATTGGCAACGGCGCTGTACTCAACAATGTTTGAGGGCAGTTCGATTGTGGATTCGTTAAAGGCCATGATGGTGGCCGAACAGAATACTGATGTTGAATTTATGGTGAAAGCAAATGACTAATGGAAAGATGTCTCTGACAAATATTGATACATGGATTAGATTGGCCTACATGGTGCTATTTACATTATTGTTAATGGCAGCTCGTGTAATTGTAAGCATTGTGGTGTTAGTGCAGTTTATCTTCGTCTTGGTATTTGGCAAAGATAATGAGAATTTACGCAATCTGGGTCAGGGATTGGGCAAATGGGTCTATCAAACTATTATGTTTTTGACCTTTAATAGCAATGACAAGCCGTTTCCTTTCGATGAATGGCCTGTGCTAGATCCCTCAGAAGGTTACTCGGTTTCTTCTCCTGAAGAAGTAGAAGATGTCGAGTTTGTCGACTATGAAGAAAATGCTGATTACAGCGATGAGGATATACCTTCCTTTACATCCGATGATGGATCGGCTGATAACGAGCCCAAATAGCTCAATAATTGCTACAGGGACTGTTGGTGAAGCTCTTTTTATTGCGCCACGGTGATGCTGATGCAGGCTTTCCAGACGGCAGTCGCAAACTGTCTGCTTATGGTCGTCAGCAGGTTATCAGCGTTGCTAGAGAGCATGTAGCGCAATGTAAAGATGTGCAGATGATATTAACCAGCCCGCTACAGCGAGCTAGTGAAACAGCGGATTTGTTTACAACCTATGGGTTAACCCAGTGTCGGCGTCAAACAGTTGACTATCTTTTACCTACCACCTCTGTCAAAACTGTAGAACGAAACTTACAGGCTGTGGCTTATAGCTGCTTGTTGATGGTCGGTCACTTGCCAATGTTAGAAAACCTGATTAATTATTTTGCGGGAGATTCTGGAGCCAGAATGGAAACCGCCAGCATAGCGTCTCTGTCAATGGAATTCCCTATGCAGGGATCGGCTACCCTAGACTGGGTGCATTATTCTAGAAACCTCGATTGAAAATAGGGTTTATACTGAATAGTAAGGCCGCGAAACAGGGTAGCGTTTTTCAATTCACCTGTGGGGCGAATAGCGTCATTTGAGGTTTTAATTAGGTTTTATATCTTGCGTAACAAATAAGCGATTAGCTGAGGTTATTAGGATTATGCAAATTAGTTTTGTGGGCGAGCGCAGCTTTGAAAATAACGGTATTCGCTTGGCGGCCAAGGAATGGGGTCAAGCCGGCGGTGTACCAGTTATTGCCCTGCACGGTTGGCTGGATAACGCCAATAGTTTTGACAATATGTTGCCCTATTTAGAGGGGTTTCATATTATTGCTCTAGATATGGCGGGGCACAGTCGCAGCGGCTTTCGCTCGGCTGATTCTGGCTATGATATCTGGCAGGATATAGGCGACGTTATTGCCGTGGCCGAGCAGATGGGCTGGGATCGCTTTGCCCTATTGGGACACTCGCGCGGTGCTATTGTCTCAGCCCTAGTGGCGGGAACTTTCCCCAATATTATTACCCACTGTATGCTGATTGATAGCTATTTCCCGATACCCAACAAGACCGGCAATGCCGCCGCCCAGCTTGCCAGAGCTATAGCTGAAGCCAAGCGTTTTAGTTCCCTGTCGCCCTCGGCTTTTGATAGCTTTGAGGATGCAGTTCAGGCTCGAGCAAATGGCTTTATAGCCTTGCAGCCGGAAGCCGCTACTATTTTGGCTGAGCGCGGTGTGGTTGAGTCTGAGGGTAAATTCTACTGGCACAATGATCAGCGCTTAAAAGCCACGTCGATGGTGACATTTACCAAACAGCAGTGTCAGAGCTTTTTTACTGCCATCACCTCACCAGTTATGCTGATTCAGGCAGAGAGTGGACTATTATCTGGGCAGCCAGTACAGCCGCAATTAAAGGAGTGGGTGCCCCATATTAAAGTGGTTTCTATGCAGGGTTCTCACCATCTTCATTTAGAGGGCTGTGCCCAGCAGGTTGCCGAGCAGGCACAGCAATTTTTTGTATAAATTTTGCTCAATATGGACTAACCATAGGGGAGTTTAATTATGAATCTATTGGAACTAACGTCTTTTTTCGGTTGGTGTACGCTAATCAATGTAGGCATTACGATATTTAGCGCATTGATGCTAGTCACCTGTAAGAATTTCGTAATCGCCTATTACACAAAACTGTTTGACCTAGATCCTAGCCAAGTTATGGGTCTTTGCTTCCAGTATTTGGCGCAGTATAAAATTGCTGTGCTAGTGCTTAATCTAGTACCTTATATAACGTTAAAAATACTAAGCTAGTAGACTTACTGATCACTAAGCAGGGTTAAAAACTCAGTTCTGGTCGCTTGATCTGAACGGAATGTGCCGAGCATAGCCGATGTTTTCATCGATGAATTTTGCTTTTCCACACCGCGCATCATCATACACATATGCTTGGCTTCAACAATAACACCAACACCTCTGGCTTGCGTTACCTGTTGAATAGTTGAGGCAATTTGTTGCGCCAGAGTTTCTTGAATCTGCAAGCGCCGCGCATACATATCCACAACACGCGCCACCTTAGATAATCCCAATACCTTGCCGTTGGGTATATAGGCGACATGACATTTGCCAATAAAGGGTAACAGGTGGTGCTCACACAGAGAAAATAGCTCAATATCTTTAACAATGACCATCTCATCGGAGTCAGAGGGGAATAGGGCATCATTGATAACCTCATTGAGATTCATGCCGTAGCCACTGGTCAAATACTCAAAAGCCTTGGCTGCTCGATTTGGTGTATCTAGTAAACCGGGGCGCTGAGTGTTTTCGCCAGTGCTTTCAATGATTTTTAGATATTGGTCTTTCATCCTTATCCTCGGAGTTAATAGCGGTTATATGACTATTTTCTAATAAACTACAGACCATTGCTAGTTTGAACGTTAAAATACTCGATTTATTGGCTCCACATTAAGAGGGATTAAATTGTCAGCCCAGACCCACACCATCGGTAGTATGCTCGAATACGGCGAACAACTGTTCCAGCACAATAAGATTTATTTTGGGCACGGAACAGATAACGCTTGGGATGAGGCGGTGTATCTACTGTCTGCGGTGCTCAATTTACCCCCCGAAGCAGATCGCTCGCTTTTGTCTCAGCAACTATCAGAGGCCGAACAGGCACAGATAGAGGCGCTTTTTCAGCGCAGAGTTAAAGAGCGCGTGCCAGCGCCCTATATTACCCAGCAAGCATGGTTTTGCTCCTTGCCCTTTTATGTAGATCAGCGAGTGATCGTGCCCCGTTCACCGATTGCAGAGCTAATTTATAACCAGTTTCAGCCCTGGTGTCCGACAACCCCCAATAAAATACTCGATCTCTGTACCGGCAGTGGCTGTATTGGTATCGCCTGTGCCTATGCCTTCGAACAGGCTCAAGTCTGGTTGAGTGATATTTCGTCAGATGCCCTAGAAGTAGCCGAGATTAACATTGAAAAACATGATTTAACTACTCGGGTAACCGCCATTGAATCAGATCTATTCTCCGCCTTTGATGCCCAAGCGAAAAATAGCTTTGACCTTATTGTCTGTAATCCACCCTATGTAGACGCGCAGGATATGGCGCAAATGCCCGCTGAATATGGTCACGAGCCCGAATTGGCGCTGGCTTCTGGCGATGATGGCTTGGATTTTACCCGCCGACTTCTGCGCGAAGCGCCAAACTATTTATCCAGTCAGGGCGTCTTGATTGTCGAGGTCGGCAATTCGGCTGAGGCATTGGAGAGAGCCTTCCCCGACGTGCCCTTTACGTGGCTAGAATTTACCCAAGGTGACGACGGCGTATTTATGTTAACCAGTACCCAGTTGCACCAGTATGCGCACTGTTTCTGACTTTCTGTCAGTGAATCATAGTCAGCCTATGCACAAGTCTGGCTAATTTGCGTATAATCTTGCCTTTAACGAATTGATAATGCTGAGAAACTTATGGCCGGCAATACCATTGGAAAATTATTTACCGTAACCAGCTTTGGCGAAAGCCACGGCCCCGCGATCGGCTGTATTGTAGATGGCTGTCCTCCGGGGCTTGAAATCAGTGCCTCTGATCTTCAGCCCGATCTCGATCGCCGCAAGCCCGGTCAGTCCAGATATACCACTCAGCGCAAAGAAGATGACGAAGTACAAATTCTGTCCGGCGTATTTGAGGGTAAAACCACGGGTACAGCCATAGGCATGATGATTGCCAACAAGGATCAAAAATCCAAAGATTACGGCAATATTAAAGACTTATTCCGACCCTCTCACGCCGACTACACCTACCATCAAAAGTACGGTGAGCGCGACTATCGCGGCGGCGGACGCAGCTCTGCTCGTGAAACCGCGATGCGTGTGGCAGCGGGCGGTATAGCTAAAAAATACCTCAAAGAAAAATTGGGTATTGAAATTTTTGGCTACGTCTCCCAATTGGGGCCAGTGGTGGCAGAGAACTTTGATCGCGACGTAATCGAGACCAATCCATTCTTCTTCCCCGATGCCAGCAAAATTTCTGATCTAGAAACCTATATGCAGGCGCTGAGCAAAGAGGGCAACTCCGTGGGTGCCAAAGTGACCGTGGAAGCGCGCAATATGCCAGTGGGATTGGGTGAACCCGTATTCGATCGTCTAGATGCCGAAATCGCACATGGCCTAATGGGCATCAACGCAGTAAAAGGCGTTGAAATTGGTGCGGGCTTTGATGTGGTAGCGCAAAAGGGTACCGAACATCGCGATGAACTATCGCCACAGGGATTTCTCTCCAATAATTCCGGCGGTGTGCTGGGCGGTATTTCCTCAGGTCAGGATATAGTGGCTCATCTAGCCTTAAAGCCCACTTCCAGTCTGCGTATACCCGGCAAGTCAATCGATACCTCTGGCGAGGTTGCCGAAGTAGTAACCAAAGGTCGTCATGATCCCTGTGTAGGTATCAGGGCAGTGCCGATTGCCGAGGCTATGCTGGCGATTACCCTAATGGATCACTACTTGCGTCATCGTGCGCAAAATGCTGATGTGGATTCGGGCTTAAAACCTATTTAGTCGGTCAAAAAAGGTCTTTTTTGCTCTAGGCGTTGTTGCTCTGGCGTTAACCTTTGGCGTCTAACTTACAGCGAATATACTCGCTATGACGTATATGCAGAAGATCGGCTACACGGCGGATAATATTTTCCTCGTGCTTATCTAACTCGCCATCGGCATAGGCA
>Ga0207964_1000125_pt1 | contig 26593 bp, 20 predicted proteins | sample Knorr_S23_td_250_FD_185608 | JGI IMG/M metagenome (GOLD analysis project Ga0207964, IMG submission 185608) | Marine microbial communities from Southern Atlantic Ocean transect - Knorr_S23_td_250_ad_251m_LV_A (SPAdes) (version 2) | ecosystem: Environmental > Aquatic > Marine > Oceanic | place...
CAACCAAAGCGGCGGTCCACTCTGGGTCCAGAGCTTTGGGGGGAATTCCCTGTAAATGACGTTCTTCTGCGTGAGTGCGATATGCTTCTAGCACGGTGTGCTTCTCCTTTTGTCTTATTGATGTAGTCTTTGTAGGCCGCATACGGCTCTAGATTTCGGGCGAAATTATACGTTAACCGGTAGTTTATTTACAGGGACTTAAGGTATATAACCATTATTAGTCTGAGTTGTTTCGGCGGTTATGAGGCATAGTTAATTCACATTGGTGTTACCCTTTCTTTCTGTTCTGCATATCGTTAAAACGCTCCGTATTCCGGTCTAAAACTAGTACACTTATGCGTAGTAATAGGTGTCGGAGCTAATACGGAGAAGACCGCTGTAAAAATATTACATAATGTTGAGGGCTAAAAATTTCTGATTGAACATGAGATAAGAGCTATTGTAAATGAGCAAGAATAAAAGACTATTAAGACCCGGTAGCAGACTTAGCCTGTTAGAGAATATGCTCGTGGAACCCTATAAAACGATTTGGGACTGTTGTTGTGATCATGGATTACTCGGTATGTCTTTGCTTAAAAGGTCACGGGCTGGCGAGGTCATTTTTGTTGATGTTCTTGAAGAGCAAATGAAAAAACTGGAAGCAACACTGAGAAGAAATTGTCCTCTGGATGAGTATAGTTGGAATGTCCATTGTGGTGATGTCAAAGATATTGTTGTTCCCAATAGCGACTCTCAGTTATTCATTATTGCTGGTGTTGGAGCCCGCCAAACTGTTGAATTCATCAACAGCCTGTGTTCATCTGCTCCTCGGACTCCATTTGATCTGCTGATCTGTTCGGTCCACGGAAACTATGCAGTTCGAAACGCTCTAATTAGTAATGGATATAAGTTAAAAGGTGAGCAAATTATTTTTGAAAATAATCGTTTCTATGAAGGCATTTATGTATCTAGAAGTGGCCATGAGGATATCGTTAACACAGGCTCTAAGATGTGGGATTGGTCGAATTCGGATCATCAGCAATATTGGAGACGGATCGTCGGCCACTATCGACAGAAAGCAAGAAAAGACCCCGAGCAGTACCAACCGATTATTGCAAATTATGAGGCGTTGCTAACCTCTAGCTGCAATATTTAAAACTGCGATAGGGTTGTTTGACAATACACAAAACTCAGCCCTCAACGGGACGCAGCCTCAATGAAGTTTAGCGGATCGTGTGAGTCGTCCATAGACAGACTAAGATTATATAAATATACAACGCCATTTTTGTCTTAAGCATGGTAAAGTTCGAAAATTACAAACATTGCTGCAATCCAACTTTGTAAGCAGTTCAACAGGCAGGGATTATGACAACGCCTTTACAAGACATTCAAAATTTTCTAACGTGTAAAACACCCGATCGCTGGTTAGAGAATGCTTTAGATAATCAGACATTGATGCTAATTGATCATGCTAATTGCGAGAAGAAAGCTGCTAGCACTGCTATGAATTTAATCTATCGCTACGTAGATAATTTCGAATTGATTAATAAGATGTCTAGGTTGATTAGGGAGGAGATGCGGCATTTTGAACAAGTTATTGCAATTATGCGTCGGCGTGATATTTCCTATCAGCATATAACAGCCTCCAGATATGCTTCGGGGTTGCGTGAACTAGCCAGAAATGACGATCCTGGTAAGCTTATCGATATACTAATTATAGGGGCTTTTATAGAAGCGAGGTCTTGTGAGCGCTTTGCTCGGCTAGCGCCTTATTTAGATTCCGAGTTAGAGGCTTTTTATTTGTCACTTCTAAAATCGGAAGGGCGGCATTTTAAAGATTATTTGGATCTTGCTGAAAAAGCTGCTGGTGACCAAACCATTGAGGAACGGGTTGCTTTTTTTGCTAAGCGTGAGCAATACCTTATCGAGCAGCCTGACGATGTCTTCCGTTTCCATTCTGGACCCATATCCTAGGTTAATTCCGGCTTTTAATTTGTATCTATCTGCCACTCCTATTATGTCAATTGATAGGATATTATGGATCCGTGTTATCAATATTAGCTATAGCGCTGTGAATTTTATCGAGGCTTATAAAACATGATTAATAATAGACTCCGTTCTTTCATAATTTCCCTCTTGTGTTGTTTTGCTTTTGCCCCCGTATTTTCCTCGGATAGTATGGAGGAGTTGGCTGAGAACGAATGGGATGTAACGGAACCCAAGGGCGTGATGAAAACCATCTCAATTGATACGACAGAAACAACCTGGTCAAACCTCAGTGTTAGTAAAGATGGTAAGACTCTTGTTTTTGATATGTTGGGCGATATATACACCATGCCCATTAGTGGCGGCGAAGCTAACCCATTGGTGCAAGGGTTTGATTGGAATATGCAGCCCGCCTATAGCCCAAATGGGCAAAGCATAGCGTTTATCAGTGATCGAGACGGTGCTTCTAATTTGTGGATTATGGATGCTAATGGTGACAACCCTCGGCAGATTAGTAGTGAAAAAACAGCGCTAATTCATACTCCTAGCTGGAGCCCTGATGGAAATTTCGTCGCAGTGACAAAAGGTTTTATGTCATCTCGCTCGATTCCCGCCGGAGAAATTTGGATGTACCACCGATCAGGTGGTGATGGTGTGATGGTCACAAAACGTGCATTTGGTCCTCATACTCAGAAAAATATGACGGACCCGGCATTTTCTCCAGACGGTAAATATCTTTATTACACCGATGATGTGACCCCAGGGCGTGTTTGGCAATACGGGAAAAACTCTACCACCGAATTATTTAACATCATGCGTCACGACCTTGAGACAGGTGAGTCCATTAGTTACATCGGCGGGGCAGGTGGTGCCATTGTTGCTACTCCTTCTCCGGATGGGGAGCATATGGCCTATCTTAAGCGAGAAGACACAAAGACTGTGTTGTATTTGAAAAATCTAAAGTCCGGCATTGACCGAAGGTTGTCGACAGAGATGGAGAGGGATCATCAGGAAACTTTTGGCTCTGAGGGCAACTTTGCTTATTTTGACTGGACTCCCGATGGTCAGCATATAATCTATTGGACCGCAGGGAAATTTCACAAATTACATGTTGAAAGTTTGGACGTTACGGTTATTCCTATGCATGTAAAAACTGAGAAGCAAGTGCAACAGGCGGTGCGATTCCCCGTAGATGTAGCACCTGATACCTTTGATGTGAGAATGATTCGTTGGGCCAGCATGTCCCCGAAAGGAGATTCGGTTGTCTACCAAGCCTTGGGTAAATTGTATCGTCGTGACGTTAAAAGCGGTCGAGTGAAAAGGCTTACACGACAAAATGATCATGATGAATTTTATCCTAGCTTTTCACGAGATGGAAAATCAGTGGTCTACAGCACGTGGAGTGATACTGATCTTGGGGCAGTAAAAGTAGTAAGCATCAATGGTGGCCAGGGAGCGACCATCACCACAGAGCCCGGTATTTATGTGGAGCCTAAGTTCTCACCAACAAAAGATAAGCTTGTCTTTCGTAGAGTCACAGGGGGTTATTTGTTGTCTCCCGAATGGTCTATGGAACCAGGTATCTACATAGCTAATATCAAAACAAATGAAATGGAGAAGGTCCTTGAAAGGGGTTTTAACGCCCACTTTGGAGCTGAAGAGGATCGTCTTTACTACACAAGTTATGTTCCTGACAGTAAGTACACGGAACTTGAGCTTCGCAGTGTTAATTTAGACGGGGAGGATGAGCGTAAGCTCCTCAAGGGAGATAAAGTTACGGAGTTTCAGTTGTCTCCTGATGGTAACTGGGTGGCTTATACCCACCAAAATAACGCTTTTGTTGCGCCTTTTCTCAATACAGGGGCTCAACAAGATCTCGGTACTGAAACCGGTGGATTGCCGGTGGCACAAGTCTCTGCGCGGGCAGGTGAATATCTAAGTTGGTCTGCTGACAGTTCTCGCTTGAGCTGGTCTCACGCCGCAACCGTATTTGAACGAGAGCTTAATGAAGCCTTTAGTTTTCTTGATGGATCTCCTGAAGAATTGCCTGAACCAGTAACCGAGGGCATTGACTTAGGATTTACTGAGACAGCAGATAAGCCCGACTCAATCATTGCCCTAGTTGGTGGTCAAATTATCACCATGCGCAATGCAGATAAGATTCAGGAAGTTATCAGTAATGGTGTTGTGTTGGTAGAGCACAATCGTATTGTTGCAGTGGGAAGTATTGATGATGTTGTTATTCCTTCTGAAGCGACTCGAGTTGACGTTACCGGTAAGACATTAATTCCCGGCTTAATCGATGGGCATGCCCACGGGTCACAAGCTAACGAGGAGATTATTCCTCAACAGAACTGGAAGAACCTGTCTAGTCTAGCCTTTGGTGTTACTACGATTCACGACCCTTCTAACGATAGTTCGGAAATATTTGCGGCCTCGGAAATGCAGCGCAATGGGCAAATACTGGGACCTCGGATATTTTCCACAGGTACCATTGTGTATGGTGCTAATTCACCGACTGCTCACGCTAGAATTGATAGTTATGATGATGCGTTTTTTCATCTGCAGAGGCTCAAGGATATGGGAGCGGTCTCAGTTAAGAGCTACAATCAACCACGCAGAGAGCAGCGACAGCAGGTACTCAAAGCAGCGCGCGATTTAGGGTTGATGGTAGTGCCTGAAGGTGGCGGAAAGCTTTACCAAAATATGAGCATGATTTCTGATGGGCACACAACATTGGAGCATTCGCTGAATATCGCCACCGGTTATGACGATCTTACTCAATACTGGAGCCAAACTGATATGGCATACAACCCGACATTGGTTGTCGCTTACGGTGGTCTAGAGGGTGAGAAGTACTGGTATGACCGGACTAATGTTTGGGAAAACACCCGATTAATGCGTTATGCTCCGAGATATATTGTTGAGCCACGGTCTATTCGGCGAGCCACCGCGCCAGATGACCACTACAACCACATAAAAGTTGCTAGTTACGCTAAGACGTTACGTGATGCCGGTGTACGTGTATTGATTGGAGCGCATGGTCAGCGAGAGGGTTTGGCCGCTCATTGGGAAATGTGGATGCTTAATCAAGGTGGCTTCACTCCTTGGGAAGCTCTTCGCAGCGGGAGTTATGATCCAGCGGTCGCTCTAGGTATGGATAACGATCTTGGTTCAATCGAGGTGGGTAAGCTCGCTGATATAGTCATTACAGATGGTGACGTTCTTGATGATATCCGTCGAAGCGAATTTATATCTCATACCATGATTAATGGGCGTTTATATGATGTCAGTGATATGTCTGAAATAGTTAGTGGTAAATCGACCGTAGACCCCCTATTTTTTGACCGGCTAGAGATCAATGCTATGCCTGCCCCCACTGCAAAATCAGTTGCTGAAAAAGCCAAAAGACATCATTGGGTGCATTGATTTAACTGAAGATTAATGAGGAGTAAAAAAGGCAGCTAGGGCTGCCTTTCTAGGTTTATCTTGTTTCGAATGCCAGATTAGCGATCTTCTACTGGAGTGTAATCCCTGACGTCAGCACCGGTGTACAACTGTCGGGGCCGTCCGATGCGATATGGATTAGTGATCATCTCGTTCCAGTGAGATATCCAACCTACTGTGCGGCCTGTGGCGAAAATAACGGTGAACATTTCGACTGGAATACCCATAGCTTTCAAAATAATGCCTGAATAAAAGTCTACATTTGGATAAAGTTTCTTGCTCACGAAATACTCATCTTCCAAAGCGATTTTTTCTAGTTTTTTAGCCAACTTGAATAGTGGGTCGTTCTGAACGCCTAAGACCTCAAGCACTTCATCGCATGTCTGTCGCATAACTGTGGCCCGCGGGTCATAGTTTTTATACACCCGATGGCCAAAGCCCATGAGCCTGAAGGGGTCTTTTTTGTCTTTAGCCTTGCCAATATACTCTTCAATATTATCTTCATGTCCAATTTCGTCTAGCATCCCAAGTACAGCTTCATTTGCTCCACCGTGCGCGGGTCCCCAAAGTGCAGCAATACCTGCAGCAATACAAGCAAAAGGGTTAGCCCCTGATGAACCAGCTAGTCGAACAGTTGAGGTTGAGGCGTTCTGCTCGTGGTCAGCATGGAGTAGGAATATACGATCCATTGCCTTAGCCAATGCGGGATGGCATTCATATTTCTCGCAGGGAGTGCCAAACATCATATGAAGAAAGTTTTCTGAATATGAAAGAGTATTATCGGGGTAAACGTAGGGTTGGCCTACAAAGTGCTTGTAACACATTGCAGCAATGGTAGGCATTTTTGCAATAAGTCTGTGAGCAGAGATTGACCTGTGCTCTTGATCTGTGATGTCCAAAGAGTCGTGATAGAACGAGGACATAGCGCCTACAACACCGCAGAGCATTGCCATTGGATGAGCGTCATATCTGAAGCCACTGACAAATTGCTCAATTGAGCGGTTTACCATGGTGTGATACTTGATTGTGTGCTCAAAACTTTGCTTCTGCTCGGCAGTGGGGAGAGCTCCCTCAAGAAGCAAGTAACAGGCTTCAATGTAGTCTGATTTTTCGGCTAACACTTCGATTGGATATCCACGATGTAACAAAATACCTTTATCACCATCGATATAAGTGATGTCCGATTGACATGAGGCCGTAGCTGAGAATCCAGGATCATATGTAAAGAAACCGTGGCTGCCGAGGGTGCCTATATCTATTACGTCTTGGCCTCGGGTACCTGTTAAAATAGGCAACTCGATGGGCGCTTTTCCATCGATTGTCAGGGTCGCTTTGCGATCAGTCATGATTTTTCCTTAGAATTGTTACAATGGATGGCTGAAAATCTGGAAAACAACTATAGATGTTCAGCGAAAATTGTCAATACGATGTTAATGATACTAGAGGTCCCTTAGTAACCTAAGAGTCCTCCTCCGGGCGCTTGTTAGCAGTAAATCGGTCATAGTTTATCGTCTGGATTAGATGTTCACTATTCACTTACCGAATATTATCAGGCATCAATGCAATTTCGATGTGAACTAAATCAAGATTTTCTCTCTATTTAGCGGACAAGTGATTGAAAATGCTCCCCACAGATCAATTTGGTATATCAGTTTAGTATTTCGGAGAATCCTAATTGAATTTGAGTACCCTTATTATTATACTGCGTGCCCAACAAAAGGGAGCTCCGCATTCGCAGGAGGAACCCGAGACGATTTCATTTAAACAACATATTCATGGCGGAGTGGCTAACTTCGGCAAGTAACTATGAGGTAGCGCATGACGAATAAGAAAAGACCTGTTAATTTGGATCTTGGGACGATAAGACTGCCTGTCACGTCTTATGTTTCAATTTTACATCGAATCTCTGGGGTGATTACTTTTTTTGGCTTGGCCGTCATGCTGTGGCTGCTTGATCTTAGCCTCGACTCTGAACAAAGTTTTAATATGCTCAAGGATTTAGTTGCTCATCCTGTGGCGAAGCTGTTGGTATGGGGTAGCCTTGCCGCGCTTGCCTATCACACGGTGGCTGGGATTAGACATTTGGTGATGGACTTTGGTTTAGGTGAAGAGAGTTTTAACAGTGGTCGCAATAGCGCCTGGACAGCAGTCGCTCTATCGCTTTTGATTATTGCAATTATTACCAGCTGGGTGGTCTCATGGTAGGAATAGCCTCTAGTTTCAGTCAAAGTGGTGTGATTAATTGGTTGGTTCAGCGCGTTTCAGCTCTAGTTATGACTGCATATATCGTGTTTATCACTGTCTACCTTTTGGCAAATCCAAACATCAGTTACGCTCAATGGTCTGAATTAAATAGTCTGCTATCGATGCGGTTGTTTAGCTTGTTGACGATGGCTTCCATCGCGTCCCACGCATGGATTGGGATTTGGTGTGTTCTTACAGATTATGTAACGGAGAGACTCCTTGGGCCAAAAGCTGACATTATCCGTAAGGTTTTACAAGTGTGCATGATTGCAGTGATATTGATTTATTTGGTTTGGGCTATCGACATTCTTTGGGGATTTTAAGTACATGGCTAGTTTAAGAACAATGAGTTTTGACGCCGTTATTGTCGGCGGCGGCGGTTCCGGAATGCGTGCTGCACTTCAGCTAGCGCAGTCAGGTTACAAAACAGCAGTAATAACCAAGGTTTTTCCTACGCGCTCTCATACAGTTTCAGCACAGGGCGGAATCACCTGTGCAATTGCCAGCGATGATCCAGATGATCAGTGGCAGTGGCATATGTATGACACGGTTAAGGGTTCCGATTACATTGGTGATCAAGAAGCCATCGAATACATGTGTCAGACAGGCCCTGAGGCTGTCTTCGAGCTTGAGCACATGGGCCTTCCTTTCTCTCGAACAGAAGAGGGTCGTATTTATCAGCGGCCTTTTGGCGGCCAATCAAAAGATTACGGTGCTGGTGGTCAAGCAGCTAGAACCTGTGCGGCCGCAGACAGAACGGGCCACGCTCTCTTGCATACGTTGTATCAAGGGAATTTGAAGAACAAAACAGTTTTTCTCAACGAATGGTTTGCCGTAGATATAGTGAAGAACTCAGACAATGCCGTTGTTGGCGTTGTAGCAATAAATATTGAAACCGGCGAGTGTGTGTACGTCAAATCAAAAGCCACTGTTTTTGCGACTGGCGGTGCGGGACGAATTTATGCGTCAACTACCAATGCACATATTTGTACCGGTGATGGTGTTGGAATGGCTATACGGGCTGGTTTTCCGGTTCAGGATATTGAGATGTGGCAGTTTCATCCCACCGGTATACACGGGGCTGGAACACTGGTTACTGAGGGTTGTCGTGGCGAAGGTGGCTATCTGATCAACAAAGATGGTGAACGGTTTATGGAGCGTTATGCTCCAAACGCAAAAGATCTGGCGGGCAGAGATGTGGTTGCTAGGTCGATGGTGCTTGAGATTCTGGAAGGGCGTGGGTGTGGCCCTGACGGAGACCATGTGTTTCTCAAGTTAGATCACCTCGGAGAAGAGGCATTAAATGCGAAGCTTCCAGGGATTCTCGAACTTTCACGGACTTTTGCTCATGCAGACCCTGTTAAAGAGCCCATTCCGGTGGTTCCTACCTGCCATTATATGATGGGTGGCATTCCAACCAACGTTAACGGACAGGCTCTGACGATAGATAGAGAGGGCAATGACCAAGTTATCGAAGGGTTCTATGCATGCGGTGAAGCTGCTTGCGTATCTGTCCATGGGGCTAATCGGTTAGGTGGAAATTCATTGCTTGATCTGGTCGTCTTTGGGCGTGCATCTGGAATTTTCATTGAAAATGAGCTCAGCAAAGGCATTGACCTTAAAGATGCGACGCAAGAGGATATTGATCGTGCAATGGCTGGTCTAAATCGTATAAATGCTTCCACCGAGGGAGAAAATGCGGCGGTCTTGCGAGCGGAATTGCAGACTATCATGCAAAACTTCTTTGGAGTATTCCGGCGTGGAGACTACATGCAGAAAGGCGTTAAGAAGCTGGATGAGCTTCGTCCTCGTATTGAAAATGTATACCTTGACGACAAAAGTAATTCATTCAATACCGCTCGAATTGAGGCGCTTGAATTGCAGAATTTGTTTGAAACTGCCTACGCTACGGCCATCGCGGCGGAGGGTAGGACTGAAAGTAGAGGCGCTCATGCAAGAGAAGATTTCCAAGAGCGAGATGATGAGAACTGGTTGTGTCATTCTATTTATTTCCCAGGAAGTAAGGAAATTGGTAAGCGCGCGGTGAATTTTACACTAAAAACCCGTGAGCCCTTTGAGCCCAAAATTCGTACCTATTGATCATGCGAGAAGAGATTTTAATTTTATGCTAAATGTAAGTATTTATCGCTACAACCCTGAAGTTGATAACGAACCCTACATGCAGGATTTTCAGTTTGATACTCAGGGCAAAGACCTTATGGTTTTAGATGTTCTCGAGAAGTTAAAGATTGAGGATCCATCGCTAGTGTTTAGGCGTTCTTGTCGAGAAGGTGTGTGCGGTTCTGATGGCGTAAATATCTCAGGAAAAAACGGGTTAGCTTGTATTACTCCGCTATCAGAGGCGGTGAAAGGTAATTCACTGATTATTCGTCCGCTACCTGGATTACCTGTTATTCGAGATCTTGTTATAGACATGTCTCAGTTCTATGCCCAGTATGAGAAGATCCAGCCGTACATGATCAACAATTCGCCAGCGCCTGCGATTGAGCGTTTACAGACCCCTGAAGAGCGCGCCAAGCTAGATGGGTTATATGAATGTATTCTCTGCGCATGTTGTTCAACGGCTTGTCCTTCTTTCTGGTGGAATCCTGAGAAGTTTATTGGCCCCTCAGGACTTCTGCAGGCATATCGGTTTTTGGCCGATAGCAGGGACACAGCGACCGCAGAGAGATTATCTAAGCTAGATGACCCGTTCAGTGTGTTTCGATGTCATGGTATTATGAACTGCGTGCAAGTGTGTCCAAAAGGTTTAAACCCCACTAAGGCGATTGGTCATATTCGCAATATGTTGATGAGAAACCCAACTTAATTTGGTTAATTTGGTGGAAAACGTCAATTTTCCTAAATATTACTAGCCGTAGGAGTACTACCCCTTTAAAATGGCGCCAAAATTTGCAGTCATAAGGACAAATAGCAATGCCTGAGGGCCTAATGGAGCAATTCCTCAGCTCCTCGCACTTTTCTGGTGGGAACGCCGCGTATATTGAAGGGCTCTATGAAACTTACTTGCATAGCCCAAATGCTGTGCCAGAAGAGTGGGGTAGCTTTTTCGACTCACTTCCCCGGACCAACGGTTCAGTCGCACCTGATATTTCTCACGATACAATTATTCAACATTTTGAACTCCTCGGTAGGCGACAGGCTCGTCCAACACCTGCGCCAGGGTCTGGTGGAATTCATTTAGAGCATGAGCGTAAACAGGTAAAAGTTGTTCAGTTAATTAGTTCTTATCGTTTTCGTGGCCACCAAAAAGCAAAGTTAGATCCATTAGGAATTATGATTCGTGAAGATGTCGCAGATCTGCAACTGCATTTCCATGGGCTAACCGATGCTGACTTGGATACTACCTTTCAAACCAGCCCCCTTTATATCGGCAAGCCCGAAGCGACTCTCAGAGAGATAGTTGAGGCCTTAGAAGAGACCTATTGTGGTAACTTGGGTCCTGAGTTCATGCACATAACCTCTTTTGCAGAAAAGCAGTGGTTAGCGCAGCGGTTTGAAAGTGTTAGGTCTAAGCCCACCTATGGCGAAGATGCTCGAATTGATGTATTAAACAGGCTGACAGCGGCAGAGGGTTTAGAAAAGCACCTGGACTCAAAGTACCCTGGCACCAAACGCTTTGGACTTGAGGGCGGGGAAAGTCTTATCCCACTTGTTGACTGTTTGGTTAGGCGATCCGGAGAATACGGCGCTAAAGAAATAGTAATGGCCATGGCTCACCGTGGGCGATTAAACGTTTTAGTCAACATTTTGGGTAAAAATCCTGCTGAAATGTTTGACGAGTTTGAAGGTAAGCGTCTGGTCAATACATCGGGGGATGTAAAATATCACCAAGGCTTCTCATCGAATGTCATGACTCCTGGCGGCGAAGTTCATATGGCACTGGGTTTTAACCCATCACATTTGGAGATTTCCTGCCCCGTGGTAGTAGGTTCGGGGCGAGCGCGTCAGGATCGACGCAACGATCCAACGGGGCAAAAGGTCGTTCCTATATTGATGCATGGCGATGCTGCGTTCGCGGGGCAGGGAGTGGTCATGGAGACATTCCAACTCTCCCAGACCAGAGCATATAAAACTGGCGGAACCATACATATTGTTATTAACAATCAGGTGGGATTCACCACTAGCAGGCAAGATGACGCCCGATCTACGGAATACTGTACTGATATTGCCAAAATGGTTGGCGCGCCTATTCTGCATGTTAACGGCGACAACCCCGATGCAGTAATGTTCGCAGCAATGCTAGCTACAGACTACCGATATGAATTCGGTAAAGATGTTGTTATTGATTTGGTTTGTTACCGCCGTCGAGGCCACAACGAAACTGATGAACCATCTTCGACGCAGCCGTTAATGTACGAAATTATTAAAAAGCATTCGACGACTCGAACTCTTTATGCTCAAAAGTTAGTCGCTGAAGGTATTATCGAGCAGACTCAGGCCAATGAAATGGCAAATGTCTACCGTTCTAGGCTTGATAAGGGCGAGTTTGTGGTACACAACTTAGTCAGAGAGCCTGATACTTCGTTGTTTGTTGATTGGAGCCCCTACCTAGATCATGATTGGCGCACTGAGGGTGACACAGCAACCGATCTACAAAAGTTACAGGAAGTAGCGACTAAAATTACCACGATTCCTGATGGCATAAAGGTTCAGCGGCAGGTTTCTAAGATTTATGATGACCGTCGTAAGATGGCCGGAGGGGCCCTGCCTCTTAATTGGGGCATGGCAGAGCTACTCGCCTATGGAACCTTGCTGCGAGAGGGATACCCGATCCGTTTTACCGGGCAAGACGTTCGTAGAGGAACGTTTTCTCATCGCCACGCCGTAGTGTTTAACCAGAATGATGGTGAAGCTTATCTGCCACTGGCTAACATGTATGATGAGCAGCCGCGGTTTGAGATCTATGATTCTGTGCTATCTGAGGAGGCTGTACTGGCCTTTGAATATGGATACGCAACTACAGCGCCCAAAGGCTTGATTATATGGGAAGCCCAGTTTGGCGATTTTGCGAACGGTGCTCAAGTGGTGATAGATCAGTTTATCGCTAGCGGAGAGCATAAGTGGGGGCGTTTGTGTGGCCTGACAATGATGTTGCCCCATGGTTTCGAAGGGCAAGGTCCTGAGCACTCATCAGCTCGTCTTGAGCGGTTTTTACAGCTATGTGCTGAACACAATATGCAAATCTGTAACCCAACCACTCCAGCACAAATATTCCATCTATTAAGACGCCAAGCAATCAGACCAATGCGACGTCCACTGGTGATCATGAGCCCCAAGTGGATTTTGCGCCATAAACTGGCGGCTTCATCTCTTGAAGACTTGGCCCAGGGCCATTTTAGTAATGTTATTGATGATGACAGTGTTGATGCGGCGGACGTAAAGCGTATTATTCTCTGTTCAGGCAAGGTTTATTACCATCTTCTCGAGGAGCGAGATGAGCGCGGTATCAAAGATATAGCAATTGTTCGCTTGGAGCAGTTATATCCTTTCCCTGACAAAGAGTTAGACGCAGTATTGGCGGCTTACTCTAATTTAGAAAGTATGGTGTGGTGTCAAGAGGAGCCTATGAATCAGGGCGCTTGGTACAGCAGTCAGCACCATATGCGCAATGCGTTGCAGCGCCATGACTCAAGTTTACAGTTAAGCTATGCTGGACGTATTGGCTCAGCAGCACCAGCAAGTGGATATATGTCTGTCCATCTTGAAGAACAGAAACAATTTATTGATGAAGCATTAACTTTCGACTCTTAAACTAGGAATAGATTAATGGCCATAGAAATTAAGGCACCTACATACCCAGAATCAGTCCAAGAGGGCACTTTGGCGACCTGGCACAAGCAAGCAGGAGACACTGTTAGTCGTGATGAACTGATTGTGGACATAGAAACTGACAAAGTTGTACTGGAAGTTGTTGCACCCGCCTCAGGTACTCTTTTTGAAGTTCTAAAGGCAGAGGGAGACATTGTTTTAAGCAATGAAGTGCTTGCTCGCATTGAAGAGGGCGCTGTTGCAGACACTACTCCAGTGTTAGCAGCATCAAGAGTGGAGCCAGATGCAGAGGTGGGGGGGTCTTTGGTGAATCCTGCCGCTAAGAAGCTTGCAGATGAGCGAAATATTGACCTTTCTCAGGTTGCCGGCACAGGAAAGGGTGGGCGAATCACTAAAGAAGATGTGGTTAATTACAGCCCAGAGCCCACCGCAATCGCCGCAGAGGCACCAAAAGCCGCTGCTGAGGCAGAAGCCATACTGCAAGGTGGTGAGCGGGTCGAGCGGCGGGTAGCGATGACTAGAATGCGTTCGCGTATCGCGGAGCGTCTACTTAGCGTGACTCAGACTACCGCTATGTTAACGACTTTCAACGAAGTTGATATGACCGCAATGATGGGGCTGCGCAAACAGTATCAAGATGAGTTTACCAAGATGCATAACGGTACTCGCTTAGGATTTATGGGAATGTTCGTCAAAGCAGCTGTTGAGGCACTTAAACGCTACCCTTTGGTTAATGCATCGATAGATGGCACTGATATCGTGTATCACGGCTATCAGGATATCGGTGTAGCCGTGTCTACAGACAGGGGTCTTGTGGTGCCGGTATTACGTAACGCAGAAAACATGAGTATCGCGACTGTTGAAAATGCGATTAGTACCTACGCAGGCAAGGCGCGGGATGGTAAGTTAACGATTGAAGAGATGACCGGTGGTACCTTTACCATCACCAATGGCGGTGTTTATGGGTCTTTGCTTTCAACGCCAATTCTTAACCCACCTCAGTCTGCAATATTGGGAATGCACAAGATTCAACAGCGTCCAATGGCAGTAAACGGGGAGGTGGTTATTCGGCCCATGATGAATCTAGCGTTGTCCTATGACCACCGTCTGATCGACGGTAAGGATGCTGTTCAATTTCTAGTGGCTATTAAAGAGCTAATAGAAGATCCAGCTAAGATATTACTTGAGATTTAATAAATAATTAACTGATATATAGGTAAATAAATGTCCGATAAGTTTGATGTAGTCGTTATTGGAAGTGGCCCCGCAGGATATGTGGCCGCGATCAGAGCAGCCCAGTTAGGTCTGAAAACGGCGTGCATAGAAAAGTGGAAAAACAGTGACGGTAAGGGTGTTAATGGCGGTACTTGCCTTAACGTAGGTTGCATCCCATCCAAGGCCCTGCTAGATACCTCTTATAAGTATCACGAAGCGGCAGAAGAACTCGCCATCCATGGTATTAGCACTAGCGGAGTCGCAATTGATATTCCAGCCATGCTCGAACGAAAAAATAAAATAATTAATCAACTTACGGGCGGTATAGCAGGGTTATTCAAAGCTAATGGTGTCACTGCGCTGTATGGTGCTGGAAAGCTCCTGGCGGGTAAAAAAGTAGAGTTAACGGATAGTGATGGTGCTGTCTCGGTTATTGATGCTGAAAACGTCATTTTGGCCTCTGGTTCTCAACCTATAGCCATTCCCGTGGCACCTGTTGATAATGATTTAATCCTTGATTCAACCGGTGCATTGGAGATTGGCGAGGTGCCAGAGCGTCTCGGTGTTATTGGTGCCGGTGTAATTGGTCTTGAGTTAGGTTCAGTATGGGGTCGTTTGGGCTCAAAAGTTGTGCTTCTTGAAGCATTAGACGAATTCTTGGCGATTATGGACAAAGCAATTGCCAAAGAGTCGAAAAAGATCTTCACCAAGCAGGGATTGGATATTCGCTTAGGCGCCCGTGTTACGGGTACAGAGGTTAAAGGGCGTGAAGTCGAGGTAACTTACATAACTTCCGCCGGAGAACAACTCAAAGAGACTTTTGACAAGCTCATTGTCTGTGTTGGACGGCGACCGTTTACTGAAGGGCTATTGGCTGCCGACAGTGGGGTGGATGTTGATGAGCGCGGATCAGTGTTTGTTAACGAATTTTGTGCAACCAATGCCCCTGGCGTCTACGCAGTTGGTGATTTGGTGCGAGGCCCCATGTTAGCGCATAAGGGCTCTGAGGAAGGCGTCATGGTAGCAGAGCGGATTGCCGGGCATAAGGCCCAAATGAACTATGACATTGTTCCTAATGTTATCTACACTCATCCCGAGGTAGCATCAGTGGGTCAGACTGAAGAAGAAGTTAAAGCAGCCGGAGAATCCTATAATGTCGGCGTTTTTCCTTTTGCCGCCAGTGGGCGAGCAATGGCGGCGAATGATACCGATGGTATGGTCAAAATCATTGCTCACGCAGATACTGACCGTATTTTAGGTTGTCACATTGTTGGTCCAAGTGCAGCAGACCTAACCCAACAGGTAGCGATTGCCATGGAGTTTGGTTCCAGTGCTGAAGATCTTGGAATGACGGTATTTGGGCATCCAACATTGTCAGAGGCCGTGCATGAAGCGGCATTGGCCGTTAATGGCAGTGCTATTCACATCGCTAATCGAAAACGACGTTAGAAAGACTTTAAACTTTTTGCGCTTCGGGCTGTTTTATTGGCAGCACGGGGCGTAATACAACTAACAGGAAATGAAGTATGAACCTGCATGAATATCAAGGTAAGCAGTTGTTTGCCGAATATGGACTACCTGTTTCTAAAGGTGTTGCGGCAGAAACAGTTCAAGAAGCCATAGCGGCCGCTGACATTATTGGCGGTGATCGATGGGTTGTTAAGGCCCAAGTCCACGCGGGTGGTCGCGGAAAGGCTGGCGGTGTTAAGCTCGTTAGCTCTAAAGCAGAAATTCAAGAGTTTTCGCGTCATTGGCTCGGTAAAAACTTAGTTACTTACCAAACAGACGCCAATGGCCAGCCAGTAAGCCGTATTCTGGTAGAAACTTGCACAGATATTGATCAAGAGCTTTATTTGGGTGCTGTGGTAGACCGTGGAACACGTCGAATCATCTTTATGGCCTCTACCGAGGGCGGTGTTGAAATTGAAAAGGTTGCTCACGAAACCCCAGAGAAGATCCTAAAAGCCGTTATAGACCCTCTAACGGGCGCTCAGCCCTATCAGGGACGTGACCTTGCGTTTAAATTAGGACTTAAAGGCGTTCAAATTAAGCAATTTGTCAGTATTTTTATGGGTTTGGCTAAATTATTCAAAGAAAAAGACCTTGAATTACTTGAAGTTAACCCACTGGTTATCACTGATGAAGGGAATCTTCACTGCCTAGATGCCAAAGTTATTATTGATGGAAATGCGCTGTATCGTCAGCCTCAGATTAAAGAAATGCATGACCCTTCCCAAGAAGACGCAAGAGAAGCCCACGCATCAGCCTGGGATTTAAATTACGTAGCACTTGATGGTGACATTGGTTGTATGGTCAATGGCGCCGGTCTAGCCATGGGCACTATGGATATCGTTAATCTTCATGGTGGATCCCCAGCTAACTTTCTTGATGTTGGGGGCGGAGCGACTAAAGAGCGTGTAGTTGAAGCGTTTAAAATTATTCTTTCTGACACCAATGTTAAGGCTGTTTTGATCAACATCTTTGGCGGTATCGTTCGCTGTGATTTGATTGCCGAAGGGGTGATTGGCGCGGTAGAAGAGGTTGGTGTGACTATTCCAGTGGTTGTGCGTTTAGAAGGCAACAATGCAGAACTTGGAACAAAAAAATTGGCCGAATCTGGTCTTGCTATTATTGCTGCTACTAGTTTGACTGATGCAGCACAACAGGTTGTTAAAGCCGCAGGGGGTAACTAAACATGTCTATCTTAATTAACAGCGACACCAAAGTTATCTGTCAGGGCTTCACTGGTGGGCAGGGCACTTTTCATTCAGAACAAGCCATCGAATACGGTACACAAATGGTTGGTGGTGTAACACCGGGCAAAGGCGGTACAACCCACCTAGGACTTCCTGTGTTCAACACTGTAGCGGAGGCTGTTGCAGAAACAGGGGCAGAAGCTTCAGTTATCTATGTGCCAGCACCATTTTGTAAAGACTCTATTCTCGAAGCTGCATATTCAGGCCTCAAGCTAGTAGTTTGTATTACCGAAGGTATACCTACTCAAGACATGCTCGATTGCAAAGTGGTATGTGACTCCTTGGGAGTTACTTTAATAGGGCCTAACTGCCCGGGTGTTATTACCCCCGGTGAATGTAAAATCGGCATTATGCCTGGTCATATTCACCTGCCGGGCAAAGTTGGCATTGTGTCGCGTTCTGGCACATTGACTTATGAGGCAGTCAAGCAAACCACAGACTACGGCTTTGGCCAGTCTACCTGTGTGGGTATTGGCGGCGATCCAATCCCCGGATCAAGTTTTATCGACGTTCTGGCGCTCTTTGAAAAAGATCCAGCCACTGAAGCCATCGTGATGATCGGTGAAATTGGCGGTACTGCAGAAGAAGAGGCGGCAGCTTACATCAAAGCCAACGTCACCAAGCCGGTTGTTTCCTATATTGCTGGTGTAACAGCCCCAGCAGGCAAGCGCATGGGCCATGCTGGCGCTATCGTTTCAGGTGGTAAAGGTACAGCAGACGAGAAGTTTGCAGCCCTAGAAGATGCAGGCGTTAAAACGGTACGCAGTCTTGCTGAAATTGGTAATGGTTTGAAGGAGATTACTGGCTGGTAAGTTTATGTAGCAGTTAGGTAAGAATCAAAAAAGCGGCCTACGGGCCGCTTTTTTATTGCTCCATAAGGTATTAGCCTGGGTGACCTAAATATCTTTCTTTCGGAATAAAATAAACAATTGCTGCACCCAAAATAATTTTCACGATCGCGCCTGGCCAAAATGGCCAAAACCCATACTTTAATGCTTTATCAAGCCCATATAGATAGGTCAGTTGAGCAATACCACAGACTAAAATCAGTGCAGTACCAATTGTCATGGCGGTTAAACACTCGGTAAAGCTGTCCCCAAAATCGTTCTCTTGTAGTGCACCACAAACATAACCGCCAACTAAAAACCCATACAAAAAGCCGCCACTGCCGCCGATCAATGTATCTATTCCAGAGGCGCCATTGGCAAACACAGGCAATCCAGCTAAACCCATCATCAGATAAATAACGATGATCAGTAGCCCTCGTTTACGTCCTAGCAAAAACCCTACAATCAGCACGGCAAGGCTTTGTCCGGTGATGGGAATTCCGCCGTCTTTCCATGGCAAGTCAATGCTAACCATCGCGCCTAGACAAATAAGTAGCAGGCCTGAGCCAACCATTAAAATATCTTTATTGATATGCATTAAAGCAAGCCTTTTTTGATGTTACTTATCAACGAGTGGCGAGTGTTTTTTGTTTGATATTGGCCAGATACTTTGACCCCAAGGCAAAAACAATTAATCCTGCAAGTACCATGGCTGCAGCCGTTGCTATGGGCGTATTAATCATGGCGTGTGTGGTTTGAGTTTGAGCAACAAAGTCGATGTTCCATTGACTAGCTAAATAGTTAGTGAGATAACCAAATCCAAATCCCACGCCAACAACACTGCCGAGGTAGGCCGCGAGGGCTCGATTACCAAGCTCATTTCTAACCAAGCCTAATGTGGCTATATTGGTCGCAGGCCCCACGAGCATAAACACTAATGTTGCACCTGGAGATACTCCTGAAAACAGTAGACCTGCAGCAATGGGCGTGGAGGCTAGGGCGCATATGTACATAGGTACACCAATTAGCGCCATGACTACAAAGGCCATAAAGCCATCACCCCACTGGGTTAAAAACTCGGTGGGTACATAAGTCTTCACCACCGCAGCAATTCCAAGACCGATAATTAGCCACAGACTGATATCCCTAATAAGATCTACAAAGGTGAATTTCATGCTATCTCTGAGCCGATTACCAATGCTGTCAGCAGCGCTGTTCTCTCCACTTACTTTACTACAACAGCTCTCTGCGAATTCAGGTTCAGGTTCAGCAGTTTTGCTGGCGCAGCAGGACTGAACCGGCTCTGAACTCTGTGGAGCATGATCATTTTTATCGGGGCCTACTAGCAACCCTGCAGTTATAGCGGTCGAAATGGTCGCTATAGGCCTAATTATGGCCATAAAGGGCCCCATCATTGCATAGGACACCGTAACCGAGTCTACGCCAGTTTCTGGTGTAGATATTAAAAAAGACGTTGTAGCAGCCTTAGAGGCGCCACTGCGTCTTAAACCGAGTGCTGCAGGAATGACACCGCAGGAGCACAAGGGCAGGGGTGCACCCAGAAGAGCGGCTTTAACGGTGGCCAAAAGTCCCGGCTCTCCTAAATGTTTGGCCAATACTTGGCTAGGAACAAATGCTTTCATAAGTCCAGCCACGCTAAATCCCATCATTAGCCAAGGTGCTGACTCAATAAACAGACCGACAAAATGTTGAGTAAAAGACATTAGTTTATCTCACTTTGCTTGTTCGTTTAGAGCACCTAATATGGTGCATTGGGTTGCAGGTTCATCACCACCGCAACAGGCATTACTCAGAGTTTGTAACGACTGTTTCATCTTTTCTATTTCTAAAAGGCGTTGGTTAACGATCGTTATCTTGTTATCGACAAACTCTTTAACGTCCTGGCAGGACTTTTTATCTTTTGTGACTTCAAGTTCTAGAAGTTGATGAATTTCATTAAGGGTAAAGCCAACTTCTTTGGCACTCACAATGAAATTAATACGCTCAACGTCTCTATCTGAATACAAACGATAGCCAGATTCTGTGCGTTGGTTAGGTAATATCAAACCGTGCTTTTCATAAAACCGAAGGGTGTCTCTTGAGACTCCGGTTAGAGAGGCTAATTCACCTATTTTTAACATTTTGATTGACTCCATAGGACAACTATAAACCTTGGAGTATAGTCTAGAGTCAAGCCTTAAAACAAACGGCTCAAAGGCAGAGATTAAGCAGTTTTACGATTTACAGTGTCTTTTGATGTAAATTGCAAAGCACTGTCTGTACCCATTGGCTGATTAAAGATTTTACGGTCTCTTCTGAAGTCCTGAGTGTTCACCCAAGGCTCTCGGTCCCCTTGCTTTGGGAAAAGGTGCATAACACGCTGCATATATCCCGCTGGAAAGTCATCAATCCAGTTTCGTACTGGCATGTCTTTCAGTTCGCTGGGGACTTCAGGCACCACACTCGTTGTATTAGTGTGACTCATATGATTGAGAGCCTTACATACCCACTCTGCCGTGAGGTCAGCTCGTAGGGTCCAGGAGGCATTAATATAACCAAAGGTTTGAACTAAGTTAGGTACGCTAGACACCATTAAACCCTTGTAGGTCCAGAGTTTTGCAAAGTCCACAGATTCATCATCTACTGATATTTGCGCTCCTCCCATCATAATTAATTGCAAGCCAGTTGCAGTAATGATGATATCGGCATCTAGGTGCTCACCCGATTTCAATTGAATGCCGGTTTCAGTGAAGGTGTCGATGTGATCAGTCACAACATTGACGCTGCCATTATTAATAGCGTTGAACAGATCGCTGTCAGGTACGAGACATAAGCGTTGATCCCATGGGTTATAACTGGGAGTGAAATGTTTGTCCACATCATAAGCTGGACCAAGTTCTTTGCGCACCATGTCCAGTAACGTCTTTTTAACCTTTTCTGGTCTTTTACGTGTCTGTTTGTAAAGCACTTCTTGGAATCGCGTGTTGCGCAACCGGGTTAGTGCATAGGCCCAGCGTTGGGGTAACAGTTTTCGCAATCCATTGGCAAACCAGTCCTCTGAGGGCCGAGAAACAACATAGGTGGGGGAGCGTTGTAGCATGGTGACATTTGCCGCTTTTTCTGCCATCGAGGGTACAAGCGTCATCGCGGTCGCACCGGAGCCAATAACGACCACCTTTTTGCCTTCGTAATTTAAGTCTTTTGGCCAAAATTGAGGATGCACTAGGGTACCTTTAAAGGCATCAAGTGAGGGAAGGCCTGGGTCATGGGCTTCATCATAACTATAATAGCCGGAGCACATATACAAGAAATTACAGGTAATTTCTATGGTCTCATCAGTGTTAGTCTTTTCTAATGATAGCGTCCATCGATGGGTTTCGCTGTCCCAGTTCGCGCTTGTTAATTTATGGTTAAACCGAATTTTATCTTCAAATTTGTTTTCCGTTGCAGTTTTGCGCACGTAGTCAAGAATAGAGGGCCCGTCGGCTATAGCTTTAGCGCTTTCCCACGGTTTGAAGCTGTAGCCAAGAGTATGCATGTCGCTGTCAGAGCGAATACCTGGATAGCGAAAAAGGTCCCATGTGCCACCAATAGCCGAACGCGCCTCAAGAATTAGAAATTCATGGTTAGGGCATTTTTCGCGGAGGTGATAGGCCGCTCCAATGCCTGACAAGCCTGCCCCTACGATGACAACATCGGTGTGCTCAACATTCATAGTCAATTTGTCCTTTTTATTAACGTTCTTGATGCGTCCAAGAAACATTGTAAATGACATCTGTTGTGGTCTAAGACTCTAATAACCTCAAGCATAGATTCATTTACAATCTTTAACGGGGTTCTTTTTCGCTCAAATCTCAAAAAGTGGTGCAATTAGTAATTAAGTGGTTTTTTATTCCTGAGCAATGTTAGTGGCATGGTAAATAGGGGAAATACCTTGTCATAGTGCATAGGGAAAAGCCGCTGTGAAAGATCCATCAGTTTGGCATCTGCGCCGACAAAGATTCGCTTTTTATTTTTCAGTACACCATTGAGAATAATATTCGAGGCCCGGCTTGGGTGCATGCCGTTATTGCGGAAGAAATCTGCCATTTCCTCTTGAGTGGAGCCTATTCCAATAAGCTTGCCCATCATTTCTTGCATCGGATTAACTGTATCTTCGCGGGTGTTTATTCGCGCATTGGTGACAATATTGGTTCCAATGTGCCCAGGATGTACGCAATGTATTTGTACTTTACTGTCTTTTAGTTCTTTTGCTAAACACTCGGTAAAGCCACGAACTGCAAACTTTGCAGCATGATAAACCGATTGGTTGGGCACGGTAATCATGCCAAATATTGAGGAAATATTGATTAGTGCAGCTTCGGGTCGTTTTTGTAAATGCGGTAAAAATGCCCGGGTACCATTGATAACTCCATGGAGGTTTATATTCATTACCCAGTCCCAATCGGTTTCAGACATGTCTTCAAAACTTGAGTCAACGGTAACTCCCGCGTTGTTAAAGACCATATCCACATGGCCATGTTGTTCTATGACTTGCGCGGGTAGGGCTTCAATGGCCGCTTTATCAGCCACGTCTAGCACATGACTAGAGACATTCACCGGATAGGCTTTGATCATCTTTTCAGTCTCTGCCAATGTCGTCTGATTAATCTCACAGATTGCCACGTCGGCACCAGCTTTTGCTAACAGCACTGCAAGGTAGCGGCCCATGCCTGATCCAGCTCCGGTAATAACGGCGACTTTTGTGGAGAATGATTTCATAAATATTGACCCTAATAGAGGCTACTAGTTGATTTTGACAATTTCTACTTTATGAGATGGCACTTATGGTGTCAATATATGTTCTTGTTCATTTGAAATTGCGTGATCTGATGTTAGTTTGATAAAGCAACTCGCTACAGTCGGTGAGTTCCTGTGCTATTACATGCACCACTGCACCATCTGTTTCAATGACCCCTTTAACCATTAGTAGTTGAGCTTTAAGAAGGGCTTGGCGGCAGCGCTCTTGAACGCTTTTCCAGATAACGATATTGCTGTTACCTGTTTCATCTTCTAAGGTTAGAAAAACCACCCCTGATGCGCTTCCAGGGCGTTGTTTGCCAGTGACTATGCCGGCCATACGAACAAATCTTTGATGCCCCATTTCAGCCAAGTCTCGGTGGCGCTTACATCGCTGAAACAAAGGAAACTGCTCTCGCAAAATGCTCATAGGGTGACGGCCTAGACTTAGGCCATTATTATTGTAATCGGCATAGACATCGTCACTTTCAGTGGGTGCTTCAAGTGTTATATTTGATTCAGTGCCTATGTTGTTTAGAAGAGGCATTTCGTTATTAAAAGCCAATGTTTGCCAATGCGCTTGCCGGCGGTGATCAGTTATCGATTGCAGTGCGCCTGCACGACTTAATAGGTTTAAATCAGCTTTAGACAGCCCTGTGCGAATAGCCAAGTCATTGAGTGTTGTGAAAGGCTTTTTGGTGTTAATAAGACGCAGAGCTGATCTTTTTGAGAAACCTTTTATGATTCTAAACCCCAATCTAATCAGTGGCTTATCGCTATTTTTAATTCTATTTTCAAGACTATGATCCCAAAAACTATGATTAACATCGATAGGCCTAATTTTTATACCATGACGCTGAGCATCTTGTATTAGCTGAGATGGGGAGTAAAAGCCCATGGGCTGACTGTTCATAATTGCACAACAAAAAGCGGCGGGATAGTGACACTTTAACCAAGCAGATACATAGGCAAGCAGAGCAAAGCTGGCGGAATGTGACTCTGGAAAACCATAGACGCCAAATCCTTGAATTTGACGAAAGAGGCGCTTAGCAAAATCTAGGCTATAACCCTGTTTTAACATACCATCGGTGAGCTTTTGTTCAAATTTGGACAGCTGATTATTGCCGTCTCCCTTGCTGCTCCAGCTTGCCATGGCTCGGCGTAATTGATCGGCTTCTCCACCAGAAAAGCCAGCGGCAACCATAGCGAGGCGAATAACCTGTTCTTGAAACACTGGAATACCCAGTGTTCGCTCTAATACAGTTTTAATCTCAGAGTTAGGGTAATTGGCTACTTCAAGCCCTTGCCGGCGCTTTAAATAAGGGTGAACCATACCGCCCTGAATAGGACCAGGTCTAACAATGGCAATTTCGATGACCAGATCATAAAAGCAGCGAGGCTTGAGGCGCGGCAGCATGGCCATTTGAGCACGAGATTCTATTTGAAATACACCGATACTGTCAGCCTTGCAGAGCATATCGTAGGTGGCAGTATCATCCTTAGGGATATTTTGCATACTCAATTGAACACCCTGTTGGTTTTGAATAAGGTTGAAGCAGCGGTGAATAGCGGTGAGCATACCCAGTGCAAGAATATCTATTTTCAATAGACCCAGTGCCTCTATGTCGGTCTTATCCCATTGAATAACTGTTCGCTCAGGCATGCTGGCATTTTCGATAGGTACTAGTGTGCTAGTAGGACTACGGGTGATGATGAATCCCCCTACATGCTGAGAGAGATGGCGGGGAAAGCCTATGATTTCTTGTAGGAGTTGATAAAAATGGTCGAGAAGACGCATATCTGTGTTACTGCTCCCAGGTTCACTATTTTGTTCATTAAACTGTTTTTCTAAATCAGCGCGTCGATCCCACCAAGATAGAGACTGACTCAGCTGCTCTATAAATAAAGAGTCTAAGCCGAGGGCTTTACCCACATCACGTACTGCACTTCGTGGTTTGTAGGTGATGACAGTGGCAGCTATAGCGGCACGTTCACGGCTATAGCGCTTGTAGATATATTGAATAACCTCTTCACGCCGCTCGTGTTCAAAATCGACATCAATGTCGGGAGGCTCGTTACGCTCTTTTGAAATAAAGCGCTCGAACAACAGTGAAATTTGATCAGGAGATACCTCGGTGATAAATAAGCAGTAGCAAACCACAGAGTTGGCCGCTGAGCCACGGCCCTGGCAAAGAATATTACGGCTGCGGGCAAAAGCGACAATGTCATGTACAGTCAAAAAATAGCTTTCATAATTAAGCTCAGCAATCACTTCTAACTCATAGTTAATTTGAGCAACAACAGCTGCTGATGGCTGATCAGGCCAGCGTAGCTTAATACCCTCATCAACAAGGTATCGCAATTGCTCAGCAGGGGCTAAGTGATCAGGCACAACCTCAGAAGGGTACTCATAGCGCAACTCCTCAAGTGAAAATTGACAGCGCTTAGCAATGACAATGGTCTCGGCCAGTAATGCAGGAGGGTAAAGTTTTTTAAGGTAAGAAAGGCCGCGCAGACGCCGTTCAGCGTTGGCAAAGCGCCTTTTACCTAACTCCATAACAGAGCAATTGTGGTGTATGGCCGTAAGAGTGTCCTGAAGGCTTTGACGTTCTTTAATATGCATATGGACATCACCACAGGCAACCATGGGTATCTCCCACATAGCCGCTAGATTACGAAAATAGTAATACTGAGTAGATTCATTACCATCGAGTAGGTGTTCAATACCAAGCCATAGTCGACCATTAAACCAAGTGCTGAGTTGTTGCCCAATAGCATTGTTGGTTTCAGAGTTATCGCAGGGTATCCAAATGACTAGAGCATTGTTCAAATTACACTCTAGGTCTTGCCACTCTATGCGGTATTCACCTTTCTTGCTGCGTCTTCTGGCAAGTGTAATTAATCCTGATAATTCAGAGTACGATTCACGATTTGTTACTAAGGCTATGATTTTATGGCCATCAATTTGAAACTCACTGCCAATAATTAATGGTAGCCCGCAATCGAGTGCAGCCACATGGGCTTTAACTACACCAGCTAAAGAGCACTCATCGGTAATCGCAAGTGCCTGATAACCTAATGATGACGCCGTGTTGACCAATTCTTGCGGGTGAGATGCCCCGCGTAAAAAGGTAAAGTTACTCACGCAATGAAGTTCTGCATATTGCATAATCGCTACAACTCAATAACTGTATGAATATACAGTATTAAAGAGTAATTTGATTGAACAGTAAAGCCAAACTTAATGCTCTTAAAATGCGTTAATATCGAAGATATATTTTGATTTGGGCTACCAAAAAAAGCCCTAAAAAGGGATAATGAGATCTAACATAAAAGGGTTATTAGATGAAAAAATTATTGGTTATTATGGTGCTATGTTTATCTCAATCAGGCTGCTTAGCGGTTGCTGTTGTTGAAGGTGTTACTGATGTGGCTATAGCGGTTGTTACGGCACCTATCAAGGTGGGTAAAGCAGTTGTTGATACGGTTAGTGGAGAAGATGAAGAGGATGCCGGAGATCTTGAATAGCTAAACTGTTATTTAATGTTGGCACAGAAAAAATGGCAC
>Ga0207964_1000127_pt1 | contig 26188 bp, 24 predicted proteins | sample Knorr_S23_td_250_FD_185608 | JGI IMG/M metagenome (GOLD analysis project Ga0207964, IMG submission 185608) | Marine microbial communities from Southern Atlantic Ocean transect - Knorr_S23_td_250_ad_251m_LV_A (SPAdes) (version 2) | ecosystem: Environmental > Aquatic > Marine > Oceanic | place...
GGCGGCGAATAACCTCTTTATGAACCTTAGTAACCAGTGGACAAGTTGCATCATAAATAATAGCTGAGATATCATTAGCCTCTCTTCGAACTGCTTGTGATACGCCATGGGCACTATAGATAACAATACTCCCCATTGGAATCTCAAAGATCTCATCTACAAAAATAGCGCCTTTTTTCTTTAGATTATTTACCACATACTTATTATGAACCACTTCATGTCTAACATATATGGGTGGGCCGTGCTTTTCAATAGCTCGCTCAACTATCTCTATAGCTCTGTCCACTCCAGCGCAAAAACCTCTAGGATTAGCTAAATATATTTTCAAAATTTAATACTTAATAGTAAGAAAATTAAAATTACGATGTGGAATGAAGTGCTGAAAGTAATTGAAAAATTTTGTTTCGCAACTCTGAGCGAGGCACAATCATATCAATAGCCCCTTTCTCGAGCAAAAATTCACTCCTCTGAAACCCTTCAGGGAGCTCCTCTCGCACTGTTTGTTCAACTACCCTCGCACCCGCAAATCCTATCCTTGCATTCGGTTCAGCGATTTGAATATCACCAAGCATAGCAAGACTTGCTGAAACACCCCCCATTGTGGGATCCGTCAATACTGAAATAAATGGAATTTTCTTATCTGCTAACAACTTCACTGCAAGGGATGTTTTAGACATTTGCATCAAAGAAAACAACCCTTCTTGCATGCGTGCACCCCCGCTGGCAGAAAAACAGACAAATGGTTGGTTGTTTTTTATTGCAGAATTTGCTGCTCTCACAAACTTCTCACCCACAACTGACCCCATTGAGCCCCCCATAAAACTAAAGTCAAAGGCCGCTGTAACAATTGGCATTCCCTTTAAAAAACCACTTTTAACAACTAAGGCGTCTTTTTCTTTGGTAAATTTTTGTGCATCTTGATAACGATCTTTGTATTTTTTTTGATCTTTAAATTTTAAAGGATCTACTGATTGAACATTAGCTGCAAGCTCAACCTGATTTTCCATGTCAAGAAAACTCTCAAGCCTCTTTCTAGCAGAAATCCTCAAATGGTGGTTGCACTTTGGACAAACATAGAGAAGACGCTCTAACTCCTCTTGATAGAGCACTCGGTTGCACTCAGGACACTTACTCCATAGACCTTCAGGTATATTCTTTTTTGCATTCTTGCCAATAGATGGCATTATTTTTTCTAACCAACTCATACTTTGCCTTAGTTAAGTAATTGCACTAGAAATCTCTTTAGCCAGATTCCCAACTTTAGTAACCATCTTATCCTTATCAGATGAGAGCTCTTCAACAATTGACACAAGGGCGCTGCCAACAATAACGGCATCAGCATTTTCTCCAACCTGTTTTGCTGTTCGTGCATCTTTAATCCCAAAACCAACGCCAACAGGGAGCTGGATATAGTTTCTCATTCTCTCCAAATGGAAGTTAACGGAATCAACATCTAAATTTCCTGCACCGGTAACCCCTTTAAGGGAAACATAGTAGATGTATCCACTCGCTATCTTTGAAATATTCTCTAAGCGATCATCAGTTGTAGTAGGCGCAACTAAAAAGATTAAATCAATATTCAATTTATCGAGTTCTTTTTTAAGGTCTGAAGCCTCTTCAGGTGGCATATCAACTACCAAAATTCCGTCAACTCCAGCTTCATCAGCTCTTATTGCAAAGTCTTTAAATCCGTATACTTCAATCGGATTTGTATAGCCCATTAATACAATACCTGTATCTTGATTATGCTCTCTAAATCTTTCGACAATAGCAAAAACATCATTCAAGTCAATGCCATCGGCAACTGCTCTCTCATGAGATTTCGCAATGACAGGTCCATCAGCCATTGGATCTGAGAATGGCATACCTAATTCAATAATATCAGCACCACTATCAGCTAGAGTAAAGACAAGGGCCTCACAATTATCTAATCCACCATCACCAGCAGTAATAAAGGGAATAAAAGCTGTTTGATCAGCCTCATCGAGTTTTTTAAAAATATCAAAGATTCGCGACATATTATTATTATTTCTTAATTAAATCAATTTTAACATAGTGTAACTATATCTCTATTTAACAGAAGTTTTATTTTGAATAGGAGTGTACTGCATCAACTAAGACTTTCATGCTATCGGGATTAACCTCTGGTGTAATTCCATGACCCAAATTAAATACATGGCCAGTTGAACCTTTAAACTGATCTAGGATTTTATGTGCTTCCGTTTTGATGATCTCTGGTGATGCATAAAGCACTGATGGATCTAGATTACCCTGCAAAGCAACCTGACTCCCTACTCTTTTCTCTGCCTCTCCAATTTCAACTGTCCAATCAATTCCAACAGCGTCACAACCAGTTGCAGCAATTTGCTCAAGCCAGGCCGAGCCTCCTTTTGTAAAGAGGGTAACTGGAATAATTTTTCCATCATATTCTCGTTTGATTCCATCAACAATTTTTGACATATATCTTAATGAAAAATTTTCATAACTCTCTTTGTTTAAAAGCCCACCCCAGGTATCAAAAATCATGACGGAATCAGCACCTGACTCAATTTGAGAGTTTAAATAATCAATAATCGTATCAGCAAGGACATCAAGAAGCTGGTGCATATGCTTTGGATTTTCATACATAAGGCCTTTTACTTTTGAAAAAGTCTTACTGGATCCGCCCTCAACCATATAGGTAGCAAGAGTCCATGGACTCCCAGTAAAACCAATGAGTGGAACCCTACCTCTCAGGTTTTTTTTAATTACAGAGACGGCCTCACTAACATAAGATAACTCTTGAGAGACATCAGGTTTTTGTAACTGCTCAATGTCTTTAAGCGTGTTGAGTGGATTTGTAAACTTTGGACCTTCTCCCTCAATAAAATAAAGCCCAAGACCCATTGCATCTGGAATTGTTAAGATGTCTGAAAATAGAATGGCAGCATCTAAATCAAATCGATCTAGTGGTTGAAGAGTTACCTCACAAGCTAGGTCACTTGACTTACAGAGCGTTAAAAAATCACCTGCCCTTTTTCGAGTGGCTCTATATTCTGGTAAATATCTGCCAGCCTGTCTCATAACCCAAATAGGTGTTCGGGATACTTCTTTTTTTAATAACGCATTAATGTAGTCAAATGCCATTATGTTGTCTCAAAAATAGTTGATTATATCAATTTTAAAGCTTTTCTTTAGTTTCCTTCTGACACAAAAAAAGCCACATTTGTGGCTTTAAGTGTATCTTAATTTGTAATTAACGTTTGAAAGCGCCGTAACGTGATTTAAACTTCTCAACACGACCAGCAGTATCCATAATTTTTTGCTTTCCCGTGTAGAAAGGATGGCAGCTTGAACAAACGTCAAGGTGTATTTCGTCTTTACTTGAAGTTGAGCGCGTCTCAAATGAGTTTCCGCAGCTGCACACCACTTTAATAGTTCTGTATGAAGGATGAATATCTGTTTGCATAACTTTATATCTTCAAGTTTCTAAAAAGAGATGAATTATATACTATCTCTCTTCTGGGGTAAATGTTTTAACACTTAATGCGTGAAGCTCTCCACTCTTGATTTCTTCCTTGACTAGCCCTAAAACCAATCTTTGTCTTTGAAGTAGAGATAATCCATCAAATACCGGAGAGACAATAATCGCAGAGCAGTTACAGCCATCGCCCTCCATGCTGACTTGTGAGTCCTCTATACCTTTCTCTAGCTTTGCCTGAACTTCTTCTAACGTCATAGCTTACTGTGTTGAATTTGTCATCTTATTATACGCTCTATGCACTAAATATACCTTTAAGGGCAAAGAAAAATAAAATCGACATTGCAGCTCCTGCTGGCAAAGTAATAATCCAAGATAAAAAGATTTTATTAATAACCCTCAGATTAAGTGATGCAAGACCTCTTGCTATTCCCACGCCCAAAACTGCGCCAACAAGCACCTGAGTCGTCGACACAGGAAGGCCAGTATACGATGCGAAAACAACGGTTGTTGCAGCAGCTAGTTCAGCAGAAAATCCTCGGCTTGGTGTGAGCTCGGTAATATTTTTACCTATGGTTCGCATGACTCTAAATCCAAAAGTTGCAAGACCGAAAACAATTCCACCGCCTCCAATAAGTAGTATCCATGATGGCAAAACACTTTTTGATACGATTTGACCGCTTGATTCAACAATACTGTAGACTGCTGCCAATGGCCCAATGGCATTTGCAACGTCATTCGATCCATGAGCGAAAGCCATTGAACAAGCTGTAATCACCATCAAACCACCAAAAAGTTTCTCCATATTGGCATAAGAGAAGTCACTATCATCCTCTGGATTTGTTTTGATTCTTTTCAGAATGATTGCAGCGATAACAGCCGCCAATATTCCAACTATGCCTGCAATCATCATACTTGTTGGCAAATCTTTGCCAAGGTGTTTTAATGACTCAACATGTTTAAGCCCCTTTAATAGTGTCACCAAAGAGAGCACGAAACCAACAAAAAATACATAAAAAGGGAGGTATTTTTTTGCATTTTCTAATGGCTTTTCAGTATCAATTACAAGGCGCTGAAGACTTTTAAAAATAATAATTGCCATGGTTCCTGCAATAAGAGGAGAGACCACCCAGCTCGCAATAATAGCGTAGACCTTGCCCCATGAAACCGCCTCTACTCCAACTCCTACAGCGCCAAAACCAACAATCGCTCCAACAATTGAATGAGTGGTTGAGACGGGCCAACCCAGTGATGATGCGATTAAAAGCCATGTTGCAGCTGCCAAAAGTGATGCAAGCATTCCGTAAACTAATAATTCAGGATTGGATGTAAATGCTCCAGCATCAAGAATGCCCTTTCGTACTGTTGCTGTGACCTCTCCGCCAGCCAGAACAGCACCAGCAAACTCAAAAATAACAGCAATAATGACTGCCTGCTTAAATGTTATAGCGCCAGAACCAACTGATGTGCCCATAGCGTTAGCTACGTCATTAGCACCAATACCCCAGGCCATAAACAGGCCAAATCCTATGGCTAACATGATAAGAATATCACTATTTTGAACGATGATTTCCACAGCGAACTCCTATTTTGTCAGCATAACTTCGAAACGCGACCCCACCTTTTGAGCAGCGTCTGCAGTCTCACCGAGCCACTCAATAGCTCGGTAATAAAACATTACATCAATAGGCGGTAATGACGCCTCAAGCAAGTAAAGCTTGTTCCTAATTAACTCTTGAGCAACATCCGTTTCATGCTCTAATTCGTTAACCTTCTTTATCATCTTGTCAACAATTTTGCGTTCTCGACTACTAAATGCAGTCTCTAAGAGCTCATCTAACTCATTAATGGCTACTAATGCAGCAGCTGAAGTTTTGATACATAACTTGGATAAATCTAAAAAATCATCCGCAAATTCTTTTGGAAAAACCATTTTCCTTGACATCATTAGACCTGCAAGATCTTTTGTAATATTAGCAATTGAATCCTGAATTAATAATACATCTAATAAATCTCTTCTAGAAAAAGGCATCATAAATGTACTAGGAAGGTTCATTCTTAATTTTTTCTTCAGCACATCCGCTTTTTGCTCTTTTTTACCAATCGAAACATGCGCTAATTGAGCCTTTTCCCAATCTTCAGAGTTAGCAGCATTAGCAAATACGCCAAACTCTTTGAGACACGAGTGTACTTGTTTCATATGCTTCTGTAATGGACTTATTGGCGACTTACCAAATAAGCTTGTGATATTGTCTTTTGGACTCATAACTCTAATCTACTCCATATAGTTTAAAGGTTTACAACACTACAAAAAAACAAAACTTTTTTAACAATTGATGTCAAAAATGTGCATTATAAATGACCATATTTGAATGAATGTATTTTTTTGTCACCTGGGCCAACTATAGTTAATAATATTCAATACTGTCATTATAACTGACAAAAAAAACTATTCATATCAGGCTTAATGAAAACACTTATTTGTTTTGTGGTTGAATATTTCTCAATCATTCTCAATTAATCATCAACAACATAGGTATTGATGAAAGGCAATAAGTTTTCTTTTATCTGTTCGAAGCAAAGTTCAAATGCTTCGAAATCTTCGCCATCTGGGTCATTAAACCCCATATGAGTGACAGGAATATTGCTAGGGAATACTGGACAAGTTTGGCTTGCATTCTCACAAACAGTTATAACCAAGTCAAAAGGAATATGAATAATGGACTCTATATCTTTAGAATGATAGCTGCTTTTCCACATTTCATTTTCTTCTAATATTTTTTTGGCCTTAGGATTTACTTTACCGCTTGCAGAAACGCCACTGGAATATGCTTCAATTTGACCTTTGAATCTATGATTAATAAGCGCTTCTGCAATAATACTTCGACAACTATTTCCTGTACACAAAACCAAAACCTTTTTATTCATCAACTCAACCTAATTATCTGATTTAAAGACTTTTAAAAAAACCATTGATGCCAACATAGCTCCTAGACAAGTAGCTACAATATATACCCATAGGTGCTCAAGGTTTCCGCTAACAATTGCAGGGCCTATGCTTCTTGCAGGATTCATACTTGCTCCTGTTATTGGTCCTGCAAACATTGACTCAAGACCAACTGTAAGTCCGATTGCCAAGCCGGCAAAATCTTTCGTGGCTTTACCATGCACTGCTGATGCACAAATGACGATCATCAAGATAAAGGTCAAAATAAATTCAAAACCAAAAGACTGTGATACGGTGCCAGCGGGAATAGTTGCGCCTAAATAGCTAACTTCAGATACGCTATTAAAATTTTCTGATAAGAGATAGTAAAGGCATAAGCTTGCTAGCACTGCACCAATTACTTGTGCTGTAATATAGGGGATTACATTTTTCCTGTGAAATTCACCCATTGACCAGAATGCGATAGTCACAGCGGGGTTAAAGTGAGCACCTGAAACATGAGCGAAACTATATATCAATGCAACAATTACAAATCCAAAGGTTAGTGCTATACCTACATGGCCAATTGCTTGAGCGATATCATTAATCATGATAGCGCCGGTTCCTGCAAAAACAAGAATAAAGGTTCCAAGAAACTCTGCGGTTAATTTTTTATACATTGAATTATTGAATCATTTGATGAAATATGATGGCCAAATATCATAAACTTGAAATATTACAGGCATATTACAAAATCTTTTTTAATTTGGTGTCTAAATGCATAAAGGGTAACATTATACAAAAATTTAAAAAATTAACCCAATCATTATTTCTTTTCGAAGTGATTTTAGCCATTTATTAAGATGAATACTGCCATTATATTAGCCGCTGGTCAGGGCACAAGAATGAAATCAAAAACTGCCAAGGTGCTCCATAAAGTTGGCAATAAGTATTTACTTCAGCACGTCATAGATGCCTCTAAAGAGCACGTCGAAAAAATGAATGTCATTGTTGGCCATAACTCACAGTCAGTCCAAGAGGCAATAGGAGATAGTAAGGTTAATTGGGTGCTGCAAAAAGAGCAGCTAGGAACGGGTCATGCGGTTCAGCAAGCGATTCCTTTTATCAAAGACAACTCAATGTGTTTAATATTATATGCCGATGTCCCGCTTTTAAAACCAAAAACAGTTGAGCAACTTCTCAGTAAAGCTCAATCCTCTAGCTTTTCACTTTTAAGTGTAGTTCTTGAAAACCCTTTTGGATATGGCCGAATAATCAGAGATTCGAGTGGCTCCATACAATCCATAGTTGAACAAAAAGATGCAAATCAGGATCAGCTCAAAGTTAATGAAATCAATACTGGAATCATGGCTATTAAAGGTTCACTATTGAAGAAGTATTTAAATGAATTGCTGCCTAAAAATTCACAGGGAGAGTTTTATCTAACTGATATTGTTGAAAAAGCTGTCAAAGATAATGTTAATATTGCTTCATTTATATGTGAAAGCGCCTCCGAAGTCATGGGTATAAATGACAAAAAACAACTGTCTCAAGCAGAAAGAGCCTATCAGATAAGTCAGGCTGAAAATCTCATGTCCTCAGGCCTAACGATTATGGATCCCAACCGTTTTGATTGTCGAGGTCATGTAAATTTTGGTAACGATTGCGTTATAGATATAAATGTAGTATTTGAGGGCAACAATGATTTAGGAAATAATGTTGTAATTTCGCCTAACTGCATTATCAAAGATTCAAAAATTGGTGATAATACTCATATCTTGCCAAACTCAATTATTGAAAATTCGACCATTGGAGCAAACACTACTATTGGTCCTTTTGCACGGATTCGACCCGAAACAAGCATTGGGAATCATTCAAAGATTGGTAACTTTGTTGAGATCAAAAAATCTACAATCAAACACAATTCGAAAGTTTCACATCTCAGCTACATAGGAGACAGCAAAATCGGAAGTGATGTGAATATTGGAGCTGGTGTCATTACCTGTAATTACGATGGCTCCAATAAACATCAAACTGAAATTAAAGATGGGGCCTTTGTAGGATCTAATAGTCAATTAGTAGCCCCAGTAACTATTGGTAAAAACGCAACGATTGGAGCGGGGTCAACAATTACTCAAAATGCTCCAGATAATAAACTCACTCTGAGTAGAAACAAGCAGTCGACCATAGAGAAGTGGAAACGACCTAAAAAGAAACAATAATTTAGGTCATAATGCTAAAACTCCCTAAAAATGTATGGATTCTGACTGCATGTCAGTCATTATTTATGTCGCTCAGTGTTTTCATGGTTTTCGTGGCAGGAATCATTGGGAGTGAACTCTCTCCAACAAAAAGTTTATCGACCCTACCTATTGCAACTATCGTTGTTGGAACAGCCTTAAGCGTTATTCCAGTAATACGTCTCATGTCAATATTCGGTCGAAAAAAAGTTTTTTTAAGTTCATGCATATATTCAATAGTACTAATTGGTCTATGCATTTTTTCTGTCTCAAAAGAAATATTCTTTCTTTTTAGTTTTGCTAGTTTTTGTCTTGGCGCTACAGTTGCAACAATGATGCAATTTCGCTTTGCAGCTATCGAGAGTGTAAGTCCGGAACAAAGAGTTTCAGCAACTGCAGTGGTTCTTCTTGGTGGCTTAATTTCTGCATTCCTCGGAACAGAAATTGCAACTATTGGAAAAAATTTATTTGACACTGATTTTGTTGGATCGTTTGTACTATTAGCAATTCTTTTCATAGTTGCATTTGTATTAATGGCCTTTTTTGAGCCCTCTGTAACATTCAAGGAGCAAATAGATCAGTCAAAACGATCCTTAACGAACATAGTTCAGCAGGGTTCTTTTATTGTTGCAGTCTCTGCTGCAACGACTGGATATGTTGTCATGAGTTTTATTATGACTGCTACGCCTGTAAGTATGCACGTTATGGATGGACATTCTCTTCATCATACTAAGCTCGTTCTTCAAAGCCATGTTATAGCAATGTTTCTGCCCTCACTTTTTACGGCCTATATAGTCAAATATATTGGACTCACAAGAATGATGTTGCTAGGAGTTTTATTACTATTTTTCTCGGTATTCATAGCTTTTATGAGTCATGCGCTGATAAATTATTGGTGGTCTCTTGTTTTACTTGGACTAGGATGGAACTTCCTTTTTATTGGTGGAACAAATCTTCTACCTCAGTCCTATAATGAAAATGAGAAGTTCAAGGTCCAATCGACTAATGACTTCTTAGTTTTTGGTTTTCAGGCATTTGCCGCACTCTCAGCAGGATGGTTTGTCTTCAATTTTAGTTGGGAGGTTGTTCTCTTATCAGTTCTTCCACTTCTATTTTTACAACTCCTTGTGTTACTATGGTGGTTTTTAAAAAAACCCAACTAGTCAGTTTTTTTGTATAAAATTCAAAAAAAATATGGAGCAAAGGATGTTTAAAGTAGAACCATTAACACCCTCAATAGGTGCCGTAATTTCGGGAGTATCACTTAATCATTTAGATACTGAGACCGTTGATCAAATCTATGAATCGCTGATTAAACATCAGGTGGTTTTTTTTCGAAATCAAGAACTTTCGCCAGAATCTCATATGATGCTTGCAGAAAGCTTGGGTGAAATTGATCCAGGACACCCGGTCTACCCTCATGTTGAAGGTTATCAAAGCATTGTTCTTCTGAGAAACGATGCAAACAATAAGCCCGATACCGCTGACTGGCATAAAGATTTAACCTTTAAGTCGAACCCTCCTTTTGCAAGTATCCTGCATGGGGTCAAGGTTCCTAAATTTGGGGGTGATACTCTTTGGGGAAGTATGAGTGCGGCTTATGATCAATTACCAGAAGGCTGGAAGGACTACTTAGAGAATCTTGAAGCCATACACGATATGGGAACATTCAGAAATGACTACCTGAAAGAAGGTGGCGTTGAATCTGTTAATGATGCTCTTAAAGATGTTGGTTCTGCAGTTCATAAGGTTATTGAAACTCACCCCGTATCGGGTCTCAAATATATTAATGTCAATCAATCATTTACTCGAAATATTGTTAATGAACATCAAGGTCCTAGTGATCATATCTTGCAATTCTTGTATCAACATATTAATAAACCTGAGTTTCAAGTGAGATTTCACTGGGAAGATAACTCGGTTGCTATATGGGATAATCGAATTACTCAGCATTACGCTGTGTGCGATTATTTACCAAATTTTAGGCACATGCAGCGCATTACCGTTAAAAATGATAAAAGAGAGTTGGCTCAGAAATAACTAAAGAGTTTTAAAACCCTGTTCTAAATCTTCAATTAAGTTTTTTGTGTCCTCAAGCCCAATACTTAGGCGGATTACATGCTTTCCATTATGAAGCCATGTACCATCGCGCTTGTATGGTCTTGCGGTCAAAAGACTTTTATAGCCACCCCAGCTAAACCCGAGCGCAAACATTTTAAGAGAGTTTACAAATGTAGCGATTTGCTCAGCTGAATACGCCTCTTTGAATGTAAAAGAGAATAATCCGGATGCTCCTAAAAAATCTCTCTTCCATAAAGAGTGCTGAGGGTGTGATTCCAATCCAGGATGAATCACACAATCTACAATGTCCTGAGTTTCTAGCCAATAGGCAATCTTGAAAGCAGACCTCTCGTGTTCTTCTAATCGAACTTTAAGAGTTCTTAGGCCTCTCAATGCGGAATAGCAATCTTGAGGATTAGTATAATTTTCAACTGTGCGAAAATAGTTTGCAAACTCATCAGCATATTCCTCATTAACGGTTGCACAACCCATCAAAACATCAGAATGTCCACATATATACTTCGTGACTGATTGAATTGCAATATCAGCACCCAAATCTAGCGACTTCAGATACAGCGGTGTAGCCCAGGTACTATCAATTATTATCATTATTCCAGCTTTTTTAGCAGCCTTCACAATTTCCAATATATCTTGAATCTCAAATGTATTTGAGCCAGGCGACTCTAGAAAAATAAGTTTTGAATTGTCATTAAAATAATGACTAATTTCCGTGCCAACATTTGACTCTATATGAGTTGTCTTGACATTATATTTAGAAAGGATATTGTGACAAAATCTTTTGGTTGGTCCATAGGCATTATCACAAAGCAATATCTCGTCACCACTTTGAGTGAATGCCATAAGAGTGTTAGTTATTGCATTAATTCCTGACGGAAATGCATAAGTTCTGTGGCCATTTTCCAACCTACAGATAGCCTCCTCAAAAGCTTTCTGTGTTGAAAGCCCATGTGTGCCATAATCTACACCAGGATATTTGCCCTCAAGAGCCAACTGCATGTCCTCAAAATTTTCAAATAAAACAGAAGATCCACTTTGAATATCAGGGTTAATTGTTTTTATTTTTCGACCTCCATACTTCTGAGTATAGTCAGTCCAGCCAACGTTATTATTTTGCTTAGACATAGAAATAAATGTTTAAAGGATTGGCTGCCATCATAGGAGGAATTTAATACTTTGTCCAGTTATTTCCTCAACTTTTCATTAGACCATTATTAATTGACTTTCCGCAGGACAGTAAATAGCTGCCCGAGAAGGAAGATCAAAAAAATCATTCAATACTTCCTTATATTTTTCAATCTGTGATTGGTGTGAGAGCTTTTGCCGCTCTTTAAATTCATCTAGAGTTTCATCCTTATTAAGCGAGGCTGTCTTGAAATCTATAATCCATAAAATTCCATCATCAATAAATAATCGATCGATAATAACTGATTGCCTAGCGCCCCTATACTCTGCCTCGACTTCTGTTGAATCTCTATATTTGAAAATCCATTCAAAATTATTATCATGCTTTGTTTTTGAGAGTATGTCTAAAATTGAATTTGTGAATGATTTCAGCAATTTTGATGGAACACCCTTTTCTTTTAACCTTGTTTCAACTGTTAGATGAGAGGGACTAAATTCTCCATGCTCCAAATAATGGTGAACAATTGTGCCAAGAACGCCTTGATAAATCAAATCGAAAGTTTTTGGATAATTTTTTAGTTCATTATTTTTGCGAATGCTTTGATTTGAAATAGAGTCTAGTGCTTTGACTCTTAAAAGTTTTGGAGCACTGCGTTTTCGTGAATCTTGATCAATTAAATCACGATCGAAATTTAAGTCTAAATCCTCCTCATAATGCTCACCCAATAAAGACAGAAATGACCCTCCTGCAGCCTTTCCACTTTTTGATATGCTACCCAATAAATAAACTTTGTTCTTGGCTCGACTCATCGCTACATAAAGAAGCCTCATTAATTCAAAATGCGATTGCTGCTTTTTTAAATATTGCAAATAAAGGTAGGTCTCATTCTCTTGACTTTCATATGAGGACTTGATTGGAGACAATAAAACCTTATCCTCTGGAAATTCCTGAATTTGCATTATAGGGAGGTTGTCACTCCTGCCTTTTTTGCCAAGTCCTGGAATGATAACTGTATCAAACTCAAGACCCTTCGACTGATGAACAGTCATTAACTTCACATTTGACTCATGGGATGGCGCATACATATCTTGGAGCATTGACTCAATCGCTCGAATATTTAGGCTTTGATTCATCTCACAATGACTCAACAACTCAAGAAACTGGGTTTTTATTGTTCTTTCAGTATTGTTGAGTTCATCATCATTGAATAGCTGACTCAATACATAAGAGAAACGATCAACATACGAAAACCTACCCTCAGAAAAAATCGCATCCCTTGTTGCTAGAAAGATATGCCGGCCTCTCTTAATGCCGTCTGGACTGACGCCTTGTATAGAATCTAAATTCATCAACTGAGTAAAAATTGTTTGATCACTTGATTGGCTGAAAACTAGCAAATCGCTTAACCGTAAGCCACACCAAGGCGACCTGAGAACAGATAGCCACGCAAGCTTGTCACCTATACTTAAAAGGGCTCTTGTCAAGCTCAACAAATCTCTTGTAAACAAGTTTGATCTTAAGGTTTCAGTTTTAAAGGACTCAAAATTTATATCGTTTTTTTGAAGAATTGAAGAAATTTCTTTAAGGTGAGATCTTGATCTAACAAGAACGGCAATCTCTTTCTTAGAATCTTCTTCAAGCGATTGATTAATAATTCTATATACTTCCTCAGCCTCCTCTAAATCACTATTCTGCCCAAATGGGTAAAATGATACAGCTTCATTTTTCTCCAACTTAGAAAATGAAATTGAATCAGAATATTGAATTGCTCCTTTAAGCAAGTCATTGTTCTGCGGAAACATTTTAGAAAAAACTTCATTATTCTTTTCGACAATACTTTTATTAGATCTAAAGTTTGCGTTTAATGTTAAAGATTTAATCTTAAGACTGCCAATTCCATTTTGAACAACATTAATAAATATTCCAACCTGAGACTCTCTAAATTTATAGATTGACTGCATTGGATCACCAACCAAAAACATAGTTCTTCCATCATCTTGCTGCCAACCTTCAATTAGTCTTTCAATTAAATTTAATTGTGAGTAAGAGGTGTCCTGAAACTCATCAATTAGGATGTGCTTAATTTGATAGTCCAATAATAATGCGATATCACTTATCTCTTCTCGACTATCTAGTGCACTTATTGCCTGAATATTGACCTCTGAAAAGTCTTGCAAACTTTCCTGATCAAAAATTATTTTTAGTTTTGCAACGCTTAACTTTAAAACTTGAACAATGTCCGAAATAGATTTTTTTATAGAATCTGGAAGATTAGCGCTTGGCAAATAATCTAAATTAATCAGCAGCTCTTTAAACTTTATTTTGGAGTCGAGTCCTCCTAGGATTTCCTTAAACTTGGCCTTCTCTTTATTTAGTTGGACAGGAAAACCAGTTTTTGCATCGACCCTCTTTCTCCAGTTTCTATTAGTTTTTGTTATTAAGAGTTCAGAAATGATTTTCCATTCCTCTAAATTACTAGCTTCTACCCCAGGAAGACTTTTAATTTTTGATATATCTTTTCTTTTATTGTTTTTTAGAAGATAAAAAAATTCAGGACTAAGTGCTTTTTCTGCCTCAGCTGTTAGGGCTTCAAGATGCTTAGTAATCAACTTACTAGAAAAATCTTCTAAATGACTAATATCTAGAGCGCCACCTGCATATATTTTTGGAAGCCACTGCTCTCTTTTTGCAATCATTTGTTCAATCAGGCGATAGAACCTATCAATGTCATTGTCAAGATAAAGCAAAACTGACGAGATAATTTTTTGATATTCGTTATCCTCTATCAAAAGTAACGTTTCTTCTGCAGCCTGACGATATATTTTTTCATACTCGAAGGAATCAACCATCGTTCTTGGTGGTATCAGTTGGCTTAGAGATGGAAATCTAGATACGATTAGATTAGATAGTGAATCAATAGTGATAATTTTTAGACGAGATGGGTGATTCATAAGATCCCAACCTCTCCTTTCAGATTGTGTTAAAACCTTGCTAGCAAGATCAAAGGTTGTTCTTTGGTATGCTTTCTGTGGTGGCTTTTTTGTTGCTCGATTTAGTGAACTAATAATGCGATGCTTTAGCTCATCTACCGCCCTATTTGTGAATGTCATAACAAGGATATTTTCTGGCTCATCTGAAGAGCCAAGTAACTTCAAGTATCTTTGTGTTATGAGTTCAGTTTTTCCAGAACCTGCAGGAGCTTGTACAATGAATGAGCCACTTAAATCTAATGCTTCAGCTCTTTGTTTTTGGTCATTCACATTGATTCTGGAGCACCTACCCCCAGAATTGACAGTCCATTTATGAGTATTTGTCGAGTAGCATGGATTAGTGATAAACGTGCCTGCGTAAGATTTTTATCATCCACAATAAACTTGCAGGCATTATAGTAGCTATGAAAATGAGTTGAAAGATCTCTTAAATAATAAGCAAGCTGATGTGGCTCATATTGAATTGCCGATGACTCTAAAACACTCTTGTATCGACTAAGCTCTTTTAAAATATTTTTTTCAATCTCTTCAGTTAGTAGAGACAAATTAGCCTTGCTATTATCCAGCTCTAAATCTTTTTCACTGGCTTGTTTAAAGACTGAGCAAATTCGAGCATGGGCATATTGAATATAGTAAACAGGGTTTTCATTGGTTTTAGATTTAGCCAAATCTAAATCAAAATCCATATGTTGCTCCGATTTTCTAAGGATATAGAAAAAACGCGCAGCATCATTCCCAACTTCAGCCCTCAAGTCCTCTAGTGTAACAAAAGAACCACTGCGAGTTGACATTTGAACTTTACTACCACCACGATACAGGTTAGCAAACTGAACCAGAAGAATCTCTAGTTTATTTGAGTTATGACCCAATGCATCAATTGAAGCCTTAACTCTCGGAATATATCCGTGATGGTCCGCCCCCCAGACATTAATGATTTTGTCATATCCCCTCTCTAACTTGTCGAGATGATAGGCAATATCCGAAGCAAAGTATGTGTGATTTCCATTTTCACGAACAACGACACGATCTTTTTCATCACCATAGTTTGTCGTCTTAAACCATAATGCTCCATCTTTCACATATAAATTTTTACTATTCTTAAGCTTGGAGATACATGTCTCTGAAAGACCACTATCAATCAATGACTGCTCTGAAAACCATTTTTCAAACACCACTCCAAATTCAGCCAAATCACTTTTAATACCACTCAAAATACTCTCGATTCCAACTTTAAATATAACCTTAAAGCCATCACCCAATGTTGATTTAGATTTCTCAATTAACTGATCGATGTGAACTTCTTTATCACCACCCTCTGATCCATCTTTAGATGTATTATCAAAAACTAACTCTGATTTCTGATGAAATTCTTGGCCACTGTTGTCATAAATTACTTGAGCAATATCATTAATATACTGTCCTTGATAACCATTATCAGGAAATCTTAAGTCCTCTCCACAAAGAGACAAATATCGCAAATAAATACTCACAGCTAAAATATCCATTTGCCTTCCAGCATCATTCACATAGTATTCATTATCAACTTTGAATCCGACGTTTCTTAACAAGTTTGATAAAGTTGCGCCATAGGCTGCACCTCTGCCATGACCAACATGAAGAGGTCCAGTGGGGTTAGCGGAGACATACTCCAAGAGCACCCTTTTGCCTTGGCCAATTTCTGACCTACCATACCTAGCACCCTGATCAATAATCTCCTTTACCACTGAGGAGCTTGATTCCTCTGACATGAAGAAATTAATGAAGCCAGGACCTGCAATTTCAATTTTATTTATAAAACTTGTTTCTTCTAATTGACCAACGATGATTTTTGCCAAATCGACTGGATTCATTTTTGCTTGTTTAGAGAGCATTAATGCTATATTGGTAGCATAATCTCCATGACTATTATCCTTTGTATGATCGATTCTAACTTTTGAAGGCATTTCAATAAGAGTGCCTTTAGAAATTAAATCCTGAATACACTTATTAAGTAAATCTTTTAATTGATCTTTCATATAGTCCAGCTAGAGGTTTCTTTTATATTTCAGGAGATTATTTTAATTTATCAGAATACAATCCCAGAACCAATTATACTTTCAGCGTCAAAGTGAATACATCAACATTCGAGTTAATGAGCTTCTTGCCAGTTTGACCCTATCCCCACATCCACTTCGAGAGGTATGCTCAACTTTAGGGCATTTGACATTAATGCTTTTAAGTTTTTTGCATGTTCATTAGCCATTTTTGCATCAAGCTCAAAGACAAGCTCGTCATGGACTTGCATAAACATCTTTATCTCATGACTCTCTTTGTCAATCCAGGCCTGAATATCTAGCATAGCTTTCTTTATAATGTCTGCCGAAGAGCCCTGCATAGGAGCGTTAATTGCTGTTCTCAATGCGTGCTGCTGAAGCATTTTATTTTTAGAATTAATTTGCGGCAGATAAAGTCTCCTTCCAAGAACTGTTTCTACATATCCTTGTGATTTTGCCTTTTCCTTAGTCTCCTCCATAAAGTTCAAAACACCAGGATAGTTTTCGAAATAACCATCAATATATTGCTTGGCCTCGGTTCTGGAGACATCAATCTGCTTAGCTAGACCAAATGCACTCATTCCATAGATCAAACCAAAGTTAATAGCCTTGGCTTTTCGACGCTGATCTTTAGTAACCATTGAAATTTCAGTTTCAAAGACTTGTGCAGCTGTTGAGCGGTGAACATCTTCATTATTATTAAATGCCTCGATTAAGTTTGGGTCTCCTGAAATGTGCGCCATAATTCTTAATTCAATTTGAGAATAGTCCGCAGCAAGAATCACATTCCCTTTTTCAGCGATAAAAGCTGACCTAATTTGTGCGCCTTGCTCTGTTCTTATTGGGATATTTTGAAAATTAGGCTTCGAAGAAGAGAGCCTTCCAGTGGCAGTGACTGCTTGATGATAAGAGGTATGAAGACGCCCAGTTCTTCTGTTTATTTGTCTCGGCAATGCCTCTAGATAAGTAGAATTTAACTTCGTTAAAGTTCTATAGGACATGATGAGGTCAACGAAAGGATGATCCAATAACTTTAATGCCTCTTCATTTGTCGAAGGCTGTCCTTTTGCTGTTTTCTTTTTAGGCTCAAGTCCAAAACCTTCCTCACTAAATAAAATTTGTTGAATTTGCTTTGGTGACTCAAGATTGAATTCATCTCCTGCAATCTCGTATGCCTCGGTTTGAATTTTTATCATTTCTGATTTAATCTCATTTTGCTGATTAAAAAGAGACGTTTCATCTAGCAAGGCACCATTCCTCTCAAGCCTTAGCATGACTTTTATCAAAGGAAGCTCTATAGTCTTATAAAGTGCTAGTAATTTGGGGAAATTCTGTAATTTGGACTCAAATAAATTATTGAGTTCACTGGTGATAATGACATCTTCACACGCATAAGGCAAAGCTTCTTCAATGCTAACTTGATTGAATGTCAGTTGCTTTTTGCCACTTCCAGCTACATCTGAATAATGAATAGTTTCATAACCCAGATAATGAAGTGCAAGATCATCCATATTGTGACGACTTGCAACTGAATCTAAACAATAGGATTTAACCATTGTATCGTCTTTAATACCATTTAAATTAATATCTACATTAGCCAAAACATGGGCGTCATACTTTAAATTCTGACCAATCTTTCCAATTGATGAACTTTCTAATATTGGCTTTAAAGATGATAAAACGCTATGTCTTTTTAATTGAACTGGTGCATCCAAATAGTCATGAGCAACTGGCAGATAATAACTATTTTTTCCAACTAAGAATACAAACCCAACTATTTGAGCCTCCATATAATCAAGGCTATTAGTCTCGAGATCAAAAACAAAAGATTCGCTTGAGGAAAGTTTTGATAACAAGTCTGTGAAATCATCTTCGCTTAAAATCAGCTCTCTTGTATAGTCATCCAAAGAGAATTTTGAATCACTGGCCTCAATCTTAACTATCTTTTCATCATTATCATCAGCCCCCTGAGTTTTATAGGGTGCTTGATCATTTAATTGTTTTAGCCACATGGAGAAACCATATTCTTTATAAAGCTCTATCAATTCTTCAGTATTTTCTCCAGGCTCATCTTCAAGAATATTAAAAGGCAATTCCACATCAAATTTAAGTTTCACTAATTGATAAGAAAGATCTAACATATCAAAAGATTCTCGGAGCTTTTCACCAACCTTACCACCAATTTTTTCCGCATTAGCTTTGACACCATCTATATCGTTATAGAGTTCAAGCCATTTAGCAGCAGTCTTTGGGCCCACACTTGGAACACCGGGAATATTGTCAGAAGAATCTCCAGTTAAGGCCAATAAATCAAGAATTTGATTCGGCTTTACCCCCATTTTTTCCTTAACTTCATCCTCAGAATATAGCTTTCCCTTCATATCCAATTGCTTTATATTGTCACCAACTAGCTGAAAAAGATCTTTATCACCACTAGCTATGATAGTTTCAATACCTTTTTCGTTTGCAAATCTTGATAAGGTGGCAATCACATCGTCTGCCTCAACGCCCTCTTCACATAAGAAGTGAAAACCCATCGCTCTTACAATTTTATATAAGGGCTCAATCTGAACAATTAAGTCATCATGAGCAGGACTTCTGTTTGCCTTATATTCAGGAAAGATTTCATGGCGAAAGTTTGTGCCTTTTGCATCAAAAACCATAATTAGTTTTGCGCCTTTATATTTTCTTTGTAAGTGCTTGATTGCATTCACAACTCCAAACATGGCGCCTGTAGGAAAACCACTATCGTTAGTAAGATTTTGAGAAATAGTTGAAAAGTATGAACGGAATAAAAATGCTGTTCCGTCAACTAAAATGAGAGGTTGATTCATACTTAAATTTTACATCTAAACTAGCTTTAATTCTTTGAAACTGAATTTTGAGTTTATTATTCCTTAGTCTTTATTTTAGGCTTGAAAGTAAAAATTGTTAGATAAAATATACGGATGCAAGATGCCCTCATAACTCTCAAAAATATAAGTCTCACCCACAACGGTAAAAATATCCTTGATGATGTCAGTTTTAAACTACACCATGGTGAATTTATTACTCTCATTGGTCCCAATGGAGCAGGAAAAAGCTCGTTAATTAAAATTTTATTAGGTGTCATTAAACAAGACTCTGGAGATATAACCTATGATGGTGATATCAGACTTGGTTACACACCTCAATTCTTTACAGCAAATCCATATATACCCATATCTGTTAAAGACTTTCTTACTTTGAACCAGAAACTGGATTCAGTTTTTATGCAGCAGACTTTTGATTTGACAGGTATCAATGAATTGTTGCAATCGCCACTAAAAAACCTTTCTGGTGGTGAATTGCAGAAAGTTTTGCTAACTAGAGCTTTGCTCAATAAACCCAATGTATTAATACTAGATGAGCCTGCTCAAAATCTGGATGTTGATGGTCAAATGCAACTGTATAAACTAATTCAAGATATTCATCAACACCAGAATTGTGCGGTTTTAATGGTATCTCATGATCTACATCGAGTCATGAAGGAATCAACTCAAGTTTTATGTCTATATCATCATATCTGCTGTGAGGGCCTTCCTGAGTCAATCTTAAAAGATGAAAAATTTAATGACCTTTTTGCAGATCAAATTAATGAGTTAATGGCTACTTACGAACATCATCACAACCATCATCATGAACATTAAATAATATCAAAACTCTTGTAAATGATATAATTGCCACCTTTTTTTTAACGTTATAAATATGAAAGATATTATTGAATCAGCTTTTGAGGACAGAAATCATTTAACTCCAGATACTGCTAGCCCTGAAGTTAAAGATGCTGTCAATGAAGCAATACATCTGCTGGACTCTGGAAAGGCTAGAGTTGCAGAACAAAAAGGGGTGGGTGATTGGCAAGTTAATGAATGGCTTAAGAAAGCCGTACTTCTTTCATTTAGGTTGGCTGATAACGTACCTATGCCTGCTGGCTTTACTCAGTACTTTGACAAAGTTCCCTCTAAATTTGCCGATACAACTGAAAAGGAGTTCCAAGCTTCTGGTGTTAGGGTAGTTCCACCAGCAACCGCAAGAAGAGGCTCATATATTGCTCCCAACACTGTTTTAATGCCTTCTTATGTCAATATAGGGGCTTACGTAGACTCAGGAACAATGGTTGATACATGGGCAACGGTCGGATCATGTGCTCAAATTGGTAAAAATGTTCATTTATCAGGAGGAGTTGGTATTGGAGGTGTTTTAGAACCATTACAAGCCAGTCCAACGATAATTGAAGATGATTGTTTCATTGGCGCAAGGTCTGAAGTCGTTGAAGGAGTGATTGTTGAAGAAGGGGCTGTTATATCAATGGGCGTTTATATTGGCCAATCAACGAAAATTTTTAATAGAATGACTGGAGAAGTTAGTTATGGTCGAATTCCTGCTGGATCTGTGGTTGTTTCTGGAAACCTACCTTCCTCAGATGGAAGCTATTCACTCTATTGCGCAGTTATAGTTAAACAGGTCGACGCTAAAACAAGATCAAAAGTTGGAATTAACGAGCTACTTCGAGGAATTTAACTTTTTAACTTATTCAAATAATAAAAAACCCGCATAAAGGCGGGTTTTTTATCGAGTTAATATGCTATTGTTACCTGGTATAGATTTTGTATATTAACCCCGCAGCAATTAGTCCTACCAAGTTAGCAGAGCCCATTGCATTAATAATAGCAAGTAAGTGACCAGTTACATCGCCAGGAAGGAATGCAGCGTCAGCGCCAAAGATTATTTGAACAACCACTGCAAGTGCGATTACTGCTACGCCTGCTTCAGTTAATTTTTTTGCCCATCCAATTACGTTGTCTAACATATCCTCTCTCCATTTGTTAAAAAGATAACCAGCATCTCTACCGATTGATGGACTTTTTATAGTATCAATATAACTATGTCAAGTTTTCTAGATTGCATTTTTGGGAAAAAACGCTGAATCTGTTGCAATAATAGGACTTAACAGAATAATAGAAATATTTCTAAAAACATAAAAAAAACCCGCCAAATGGCGGGTTTTTTATTGAGTTAATATGGAAGGTTTACTTGAGGATTTGGTACAACAATCCTGCAGTAACTAAGCCAACTAAACCAGCAGCACCAAGTGAGCCAATTAAACCCATAAGAGTAGCAACAACATCACCAGGAAGGAATGCTACGCTTGAACCAAAGATTACTTGTACAACAATTGCAAGTCCAACAAGACCTACGCCTGCTTCCGTTAATTTTTTTATCCAACCAGTTACATTACTTAACATATTTTCTCTCCATTAGTTATAAAGATAACCGACATCTTTGCCGATTGGTGCACTTTTTATAGTATCGAAAAGTGAGTGTCAAGTTTAATTGATGAAAAAAAGCTAAAAATTAAGCAAAAATGACTATAAATAGCTAAAAAGTTGCAAAAAAACAACAAAAATTAGTCTTACATTGCTACCGATAAGAAAATCCCAGCAAATGCAGTCATACCAATGTAATTGTTATGGATAAAAGCCTTAAAATATTGCTCATTTTGGCGTTTTTTCATTAAAGATTGATGATAAATCATAAAAAATCCAATAATAATTAAAGAAAAGTAATAAATTTGGCCTAAATTAAAGGAATTTCCTATTGCTAAAAAAATCAAAATTAGTAGAAATTGTAGGAAGGCAATAACAATTTGATCATACTTTTTAAAAAGAATTGCTGTCGACTTCACGCCAATTTTTATATCCTCATCACGATCTGCCATAGCATACAGAGTGTCGTAAATTAGAGTCCAAACTAGAGACGCAAGAAAAATGAGGCCAGCTTCTAATGGCAAGGTACCAGTTTGTGCTGCAAAAGCCATTGGAATACTCATTCCAAATGCAGCCCCTAAGACTAATTGTGGAAGGTTGGTCCACCTCTTAGTGAATGGATAAATCGTGGCAAGTCCTGCAGCAATAAATGACAGTTTAATTGTTAATAAATTTGTTTGAAGCACTAAAATGAAAGCTAGAATTACTAATATTACAAACAATATTAATGCTGATCTTGGTGAAATCTCGCCTGACGTAAGAGGTCTTTTGTGTGTTCTTTTAACATGTTTATCAATATTTCGATCCGCATAATCATTGATTACGCACCCTGCTGTTCTCATAACAACAACTCCCAGTGTAAAAATAATTAACAAATCTATGTCTGGCCATCCATCTGCACTAAGGAATAGTGCCCAATAAGTTGGCCATAAAAGCAATAATGAGCCAATAGGCTTGTCTAGTCTCATTAATCGAATATATGTATTCATAGTTTTTTTAAAAATTCTTCTAAATCAGATGGTAATGGAGCTGTTACTTTCTGAATTTCATTTGTTATAGGATTTGTAAAAGTTATTGTCTTTGCGTGCAAAAATAACCGTTTTAAACCTTTCTTTTTCATAAACTGATCAAAAACTACATCGCCATACTTAGTATCTTGTGCAACTGGATGCCCTGCAAACTTAGCATGTACACGTATTTGATGTGTTCTACCGGTTTCTATCAATATTTCGACTAATGATGCACTAAACTCACCTAATTCGAAGTTTTTTATGGGATGAAAGTGACTTAAAGAGTCTTTTCCTTTTGAATCAATAACACTATATCTAGAGTTTTGATAAATTGGCGCATCAATGGTATGTCTTTTCTTACTCCAAGTATCTTTAACAAGCGCTATATATCGTTTATCTAATTGATGATTAAGTAACTGTGCATGCAGTGACTTTAATACTGATCTTTTTTTAGCAAGAAGCAAACATCCTGAAGTCGCACGGTCCAACCTGTGAACTAGCTCTATTGGCTCTTTGTATTTAGATTTAAGTGCCTCAATCATCCCAATACTAATTCCACTTCCACCATGAACTGACATGCCATGACTTTTATTGATTACTAATAAGCCTTTGTCCTCATAAAGAATTGCATTATCAAGTGACTTTAGTAAACTTTCTGAAGGCTTAATCTCTTTTTCAGTTGAAGTTCTAATGGGTGGTATTCGAATTAAATCTTCAGCTTTCAGCTTATAATCAGCCTTCTTTCTGCCCTTATTTACTCTAACCTCACCTTTTCTAATGATGCGATAAATCCTAGATTTAGGAACACCCTTAAGTTGCTTGATTAAATAGTTATCAAGTCTTTGCCCAACAGAAAAGTCATCAACAGTTATAAACCTTGGGGAATTATGGAAAGTCATAAGCTCAAGAGAAAAATAACTGATTGAAATTTTGAGTAGTTACTTTGGCAATCTCTGAAATACTCGTATTACGAATCTCAGCAAGCTTTTCAGCAACATAGTAAGTATACGCTGGACTATTTGGCTTACCTCTGTAAGGAACTGGAGTCAGATAAGGTGAATCTGTTTCTATCAAAATACGATCAGCAGGAATTTGTTTTGCTACCTCTCTTAAGTCTTGGGCACTTTTAAATGTAAGAATGCCAGAAAAAGAAATATAGAATCCTAAATCTAGAGCAGCTTCAGCAGTCTCCATATCCTCTGCGAAACAATGCATAACACCTTTTTTTGCTTTCTCACTTGAAAGGATATCTATTAAGTCATCTTTTGAATCTCTCATATGAATAATCATCGGCTTACCTGAATCATTTGAAGCAATAATATGCCTTCTAAATCGATCTCTCTGCCAATCAGCTTGATCTCTTTTCACATGAAAATAATCTAAACCTGTCTCGCCAATAGCAATGACTCTATCACTCTTGGCATACTCCAAAAGCTCCTCAACTGATGGGTCTTTACAATTCATTTCGGTTGGATGGACACCAACAGACGAGTATATGTTGGGGTAGGATTTAGAAAGATTATGAACTTCATCAAAATGCTCTAAATCAATACAAACACAAAGAAATTTAGTAACTGAAAGATCACCCGCATGCGCTAACATTGACTCTATAGTTCCGCCAAATGCATTCAAATCTATACGATCAATATGACAATGGGAATCAACTATTTGCATAACAAAAATTATATATTAATTTCTAAAAGTGATCTCTTATCTGAGACAAATGGAACCTTCAAGGAATGAACCTTATAGTTTATATTTTGAAGGTTTTCTTGGTCAAAATTATCACCCTTCATCAGTAAATAACGTCCATCACTTGAAATTAGGTGCCGAGTTTTTTCTATGGTGTCGACTCCTGATGAAAAAGCCCTAGATACAATTTGTGGAAAAGATTCTTCATAATTAAAATTTTCAACCCTACTATTTATTACTGTTAAGTTTTCCAATGATAATTCAGCCTTAACAGTCTGCATAAATCGGCATTTTTTTCCAACGCTATCGATAGTGATTACTTTAGTATTTGGCCTCATAATTGAGATTATGATTCCTGGCAAACCGGCACCAGAGCCGACATCTAAGAGTAAGCCAGATTTAATAAAACTCACTATTGAGAGGCTATCCAGAAAATGCTTTTTTATTGACTCAATGGGGTCACGTATAGCACTTAGATTGTAAACTTTATTCCACTTGCTAATCAGTGCATGATAGGCCAGGAGTTGATTAACTTGATAATCTGAAAGTCCTATATCCATTAACTCTGCTCCCTCACAAAGCAACTTTTCAAGTTCCCTCACGAATGCGTTTTATAGGTTTTTAGAAATACAAGTAATATCGATATTGAGGCGGGGGTGACGCCTTGAATTCTACTAGCCTGACCAATTGTTTCTGGTTTGAACTGATTTAACTTTTGTCTAACTTCATTTGATAGTGCTTTAATTTCGTTATAGTCAATTTCAGGTGAAAGCTTTGTATTCTCATTTTTACGATATTTTTCGATTTCGTCTAACTGTCTTTTAATGTAGCCCTCATACTTGATTTGATTTTCAACTTGTTCAATAATCAGTTTATCTTCCAAAAAAGGCTTGGCGATTTCAATCTTACTAAGCAATTTATAGTTGATATTCGGTCTTTTAAGCAAAGCCTCTAAGCTATATTCATGATTTAATTTGATTCCAAGAGCCTCTTCAGCTTGACTATCTCCTGATTGAACCCAAAAGGACTTTAAACGTTTTTTTTCTAGAGAAACCTGCTCATACTTTCCATTAAAAGACTGCCAGCGAATATCATCTATAAGGCCTAAATCTCTGGCTTGTGGCGTCAATCTCTCATCTGCATTATCTTCTCTTAGTAGTAATCGATATTCTGCCCTTGAAGTAAACATTCGATATGGTTCTGTTGTCCCTTTAGTTGTTAAATCGTCAACCATAACTCCAATATAAGATTCATCTCTCTTAGGAATCCATGCGCTTCTTTCTTGAACTTGAAGAGCTGCATTAATACCTGCAAGCAATCCCTGAGCTGCAGCCTCTTCATATC
>Ga0207964_1000128_pt1 | contig 25996 bp, 41 predicted proteins | sample Knorr_S23_td_250_FD_185608 | JGI IMG/M metagenome (GOLD analysis project Ga0207964, IMG submission 185608) | Marine microbial communities from Southern Atlantic Ocean transect - Knorr_S23_td_250_ad_251m_LV_A (SPAdes) (version 2) | ecosystem: Environmental > Aquatic > Marine > Oceanic | place...
GTTTAGTTTCAGTAACGTCAGCACCACGCTCATACTGGTAAACAGTAATGGTTGGTTCTTTAATTACTTTAACTGAATCACCGAATGCTGAGATTTCACCTGCGTAATCAGTGTTGGTAATAGCTTCTGCTACCGATGCTTTACGGAAGAAGTTGAGAACTTTCTTCGAGTAAATCGCAGGCATAAAGTTAGTGCCAGTGCCAAAGTTGTTGTTGGTTGTGGTTGTTTGTTTAAAATGTTGGTCTGATACGTTATAAGCCATGATTATTTTTCCTTTTATTTAAAGACAATTATTATTAACCGACTACTCTACCTTCTGTTAGGGCTAAATCAATTTCTTGTTCATACCTATCGTAGTCTTCCATTGATAAAGCAGCGATTTCCCGTTGTGTCCATATTTTTGGTTCACCTGCATCAATGGTTTTTGTTTTTGTTGAAACCATGTCTGCCGCTGAACCTCTGGACGAAGGTTGCGATTTTCCTGACTTATTTCCAGACTGAACTCCAGAACCTGTTTCAGCTTTAAAAAGGTCGATAGCTTTGATTGCTAAGCCTACGTTATTGGGGTTATTGTAAACCCAATCTTGGATAGCATCTGGCTGACTCTTTGCCCAAGCGTGAAACTCTTCACTTGCTCGAATATCTCCGAAGTCTGGGTGTGCGTCACGAAGCGATTCTTCCGCCTCTTTACGTGCCACCTTCTTTTCTCGATTATCGAGCGTTGGGCTTGAGGTACTTACAGCCTGTTGCGGTTCTTCTACGGCATACTCGCTTTGAGCTTCTACTTTGTCCTCGTGTGCTACAGTCTGTTGTACCTGCTGTGTCATACGAGCTTCAGCTACTAGCTCTTCTTCTTTCTGCTTGAACTCATTTATCTTCGTATCGTAATGCTTCTTTAAATCATCGTATCTTTTTTTATAGTCTGTAGATTCTGCTTCGTCAGAAGGGGTCTTTCGAGTGGCCTTCTTCTTAGCTTTCTTGCTATGTTTCTTTTCGTAGTAAACTCCATCAGCACTTTCAAACGGTTCTTCATCTTCAATATCATAACCTTTATTCATGTTATATGGGTTTGCTACTGGTTCTTCTGGTGTTTCAGATAAGTTAGTCATATCGCTCTCCTTTTGGGGCTTGAGTCTTTACAAGGTAGCTGAGAATGTTAGCTAGACATTTCAGGGCTTGTTACTGCAAGGTGGCCTCTAGGTTTAAATTAAAATAAGGGGTTCTTACGAAGTAGCCTTATTGCTTAGTTGACACTGGGCATTGCATTAGATGAAAGCATCTGATTATATACAGGATTGCTTTCTTTCTCTAATATTCCGCCCTCTGCCTTTTTGGTTGCAGTATTGTCAAAGGCTTGTTCAGCTTCATCCATCATAACTTGAAGCTTCTCTTTACCTATGTGGTCTACTGCTTTCTTGGTGAAAACAAATTCACCCTCCGACAACCTTGCGGGTATCGAATCTGATGTGCCTGTACCGATGCCGTCTGCTTCGACAGCTCCGCTACCTGCGAATTCTCCTGCAACAGCCATGACTTTATCAAAGATGTTGCCTAGCTTCTCATTTCCTTCGAGAGCCATAATTAAAATTTCTTGTTCTTCTTCAGACAAAGCCTTGTCTATAACGTGCTCAGCATATTCCTCTTCCATGACGGCATCTGGCTTCTGCGAGGCTTTTACTTTAGCTTTTTCGGAATCTGGTATGTTGTCGTAAGTATCAACCAATTCCCCGCCTTCATTCTTAGGTGTGCGCTCTTCTGCAAAAGCAGTTAGCTTTTTAAAATCTTCGGGAGCTAATAGCGGAGACTTTTCTTCTTCCATTTGTGTACGGTGTAGGTCTGTAATAAACTCAGCTATAGATTGCTTATCTTTTACGACTGTAGAGTCTGAAACCTCAACTAAAGATTCTTTTACAAATTGTTTGTTAAGTTTTTTGTTTCCGCCTGCAAACTTTAAATCGTTTATAAGTTGATTAGCGTCACTTATGTTTTCTTGAACGATTTTTTCTGGAGTTGTGTTTGGCGCAGCCTTAACTTTAGCTACCGCTTCTGCCATTTCGCCTTCTTCTTTCGCTACTACAGGTTCAGGCTTACGAGCAGCCACCACATCTTTACGAGCTTCGGATAGCAATGAGTCAGCACCCTCTGCTGCTTTTTGTGCAACAGAGCCTACGGCATATTTTAGTTTCGGTATTTTCATATCTTTTCCTCAGTTCTTTGGGCGGCTTCTTTAGCCTGCTCTTTTAACATTAGCAAGTTAGCCAGTAAATTCGCTTTCCCCTGCCTGCGGTACAGAGCCTGTTCCGATGTTTCCACCGCCAGTGCCTGTAGCTCCAAGTTGCGGAGGTTGTTCAGGTGCTCCTTGAACGCCTCCCATAGGGGTTGGTTGTTCACCAACGGCCCCAACCGATTCGCCAGTTCCTTGTCCAACATTTTGTGCTCCTATAATTTGTGCCATGATTGCTGCTTCTTCAGGGTCGTTTAAAATTTCTTCTGGGTCGAGGTCGAGGCTGTAAGCCAACTCACTAACGATTTTAGAAATCTTAACGAACGGTGCGATTGCAGGATTCTGAGCTGTTTGTAAGAACATAGTCAAACGCTGACTACGCACTTCTTTTTGCATTAGGCTATTAGTGCCCATTGCGTGAACTTCCAAGTCTCCTTGAATATCTAACTCACCTTCAAAAAACTGCATGTTCCATTGGTAATACGCTTGACCTAAAGGCTTCAGCAAGAAGTCATCAATATTCTTGATAACTGTTTTAATATTCAGAGAGGCTGCACCTAGTAGCATAGACATGCCTGATGCAGTACGAGTCATGCTCTGTACTCCTGTCTGACCATGAGAGTAGCTTGGGATGCCTGTTTGTTCGTCAGCAAGCTGTCGGAACTTATCAAACATCATCATATTCTCTTGTGAGGTGTTCGGGAACTTGAGTCCGTGTATAGCTTGTCCCTGCATTCCCGCCTGTCTGCGGAATACCTTTCCGGGATATATGTCCATACTTTGACCACCCACAAGGGCTGATTCGTCTACGTCAAAAACTAGAGAGCCTGATAGTGCAAGATTATCAATAGCCATACGTGCATGACCATTCATTATTTGCTGAGAATCGTCCATATTCTCTGCGACACCAATGCCAAAGAAGCTATAAGGGTTACGCTCGTATGGAAAGGCGTTGTAGGGTAGGCGGTAAGGAGTGAATGGATTAACCACACCACGTAACAGCTTGCCATTGCTAACCCAAGCATTAACTTGAATTTCATCTAAGTCATCCACCTCGTCTGGTAAGTCCATTCCAACTTCACGAGCATACTCTGCATCCATGATTCCCCAATACTCAAGAACTTCAAACTGTCCTGTTGAGTAATCTTCAAGGCGTTGGTCATCTTTTAGTTCGTGTTCATAATCTTTATTTACGTAATTTGCCCCTAGCTGTAAACATTCACGTATAGCATCTTTATTAAAGAAAGGCATACTCGTCAATGCTCGTAGTTGGGATTTATTCATTTTATGTCTGTGTACAGTGTACTCACACTCTTCTATGTTTGTTGCAGAAGGGTCTGGGAAAAAGTCCCAGATACTGACAAACTCGATGCGAGGCACTCTTACTTGCAGCGGGTTGTATTCTCTCTCGCCTGCCCCATCTTTAGTCCAACGGCTTAAAGTCTTGTTATAATTGAATGGGCCTTTAACAATTCCTGTGCCAAATAGTGCGGCTTCGAGTAGAGCATTACGCAGTTCGCTAGAGCCTCCTGATTCTTCAATCTGGTCATGGATAAGGGTCTGCATATTTCGTGCAGCTTGCTTAGCAGGAGAACGCTCAAAAACTTGAGGGTCTGGGGAAGCTCCGTCAGCAAACCCAATGTTAGCTTCTTCAATAGCTTCAGACAGTATGTTCTTTGTTCCTGTTAGGGTCTGCCCTGCTTTCAGGTCTTTTCCATCGCCTGCATAGCCGACATCATAAGGATTGGGGGCTTCTACAGCTTCTTCCTCTGGGATTGGCGGAGGAGCACTGGTTTCAATTCCAGTTTGTCCTCCTTCCATGTGAGTATATTTTGAGATGCCTTCTGGAAGATGGGTTTCACGCACTCCAATAGGGAACTGTCCAGTACCGAAGATAACATCAACTAACTGCCCAAAGGCCGCAAGCACTTTAGTCTTTGTTACTTTTACAAATACTTTGGACTTCTCAGACTCACGGAAGTTTACGTTCTTGGCGTAGATTCCTCTGAAGTTGTGGTAGGCTTGTAGCCAACGCTTCTCATCAAAGTCTCTAGCACGTTCAGCTTCTAAAAAGCGTTCTTCTACTACTCCAACGAAACGATTGCGTACATCCTCTTCTAATTGAAGTTCTACGCCACCTGCTGTTTCTTCAGGTGCGAAGTAGATTTCGTTGCTTGTTCTGTATGGTTCGTTTTCTATCATCTATTAATATCCGAAAGTTGCGTCCACAGGAGTAAAAGTTGATTCTCTTCTGAACTGTCTAAGTTGTGATATAGTGTCGTTTATTCGTGGTCTGGACATTATCAAGTAGCGTAAAGCATCATAAGCGTGGTCAGAAGCGTGTGTATCAACATCTTCAGGCTTAGATTTATCAAGAGGAATACTTTGAAGCTCACGTATCAGGTTAGGGCATGTGTTAAATATTTGCAATTTGGGCCTACCGCTTTGTTGAAGCTTCAAGTATTCGTGAATCTGTATCTTCCCTTGTATTCTATTCTTATCTGCTCTCCTGAGCTTATGTCCTGCTCTCTGAAGCGTTTCTCCGACTGTTGGGCCTGTAGTACCTGTACGACTCCAACACGCTGTATCGAGCACTCCTGCTACCGAGAAAGGGTCTTCTAATTCCATGTTCATTAGCAGTATTGCTAAGTCTTCACCTGTTAGACCTTTTCTATATAGTTCTCTATATATAATAAGAGTACCATCGCTAGGGTCAACTGCTCCCCATACACAAGCACTCTCTGATGCGTAACCATAGTCAATGCCCTTTATGCGTTCCCAATGTATTGGAATCTCAAAGGGTGTTATTACATGGTCAAGCGGGGTAAACTCTGTGAATGCTGCGCCTTCTGCAACATCCCAATTACCGTCTAATAGTTGTTGACGTTGAGTTGGCGGCAGAGCTTTCAGCATCTGCTCGTAACGTCCGTCCAGAGCTAGGTAGGGGTTGTCCTGTAGCCTAGCAGGTATAAACTTTCTTGTTAGACCATCTTCGCCTCTAAAGCTCTCACGAGGCGGTGAAGGGTCTATGTATCTCTTCTTAACCCAGTTAGCTCCTGCACCCCCCGGATTTGCTGTACATCTCATGTAGGGTGTAATATCTGGGTCTGTAGTACGTAGCCGTGAAGCTAAGTAGTTCCAACTAAATTCTGTGGGCAGATGTGTAATCTCATCAAAACCAATCCAACTATATGCTTGACCCTGATAACGATAAACATCTGCATCTCTTTCCAAGAAACCAAACTCTATCTTTGCTCCGCTTGGGAAGTTCCAGAGTTTTTCTACTTCTTTGTACTTGCAGCCTTGGAAGGCTTTTGGGTACAACTCTCTGGACTTGTCGATAAGTTCTCTTAGTTCTGGCATAGAGCGTCTTATTATTAGACCTCTGTGTGCAGCCCTGTGAGCGTATCTGAGCGGGTCTATAAGCATGGCGTATGACTTACCACCACCTGCTGCTCCACCGTACAGAACGTCTGTCTCACCTGCTGCTAGGAAGTCCTCCTGTGGGCCTTCGTTAGCCTTAAAGATAACATCCTCAGTTGCTTCTTCTTTTAAGGCTGCGGGGATGTCATCCAACTCGTTGGCGCATACAAGGGGTACATCATCCTTATTTTCGAGTTTGCGGAGAGTCTTTTTAGTTGCATTAATAGACTTCTTATAATTATCTATTTTATTTTGTGCAGCCTTAAGTTTCTTTTCTTTTTGTCTTACTACTTTCTTAGCGGCTATCTTAGCTTTGGTTTTCGAGTGGTAGGCATAGCCTCGACCCTTCGAGCCTTTAGCTCTTCCGCCTTTCTTTCGGGGAGTACCGTCAACCTTTAGTATAAAGTTTCCGTCCTCGTCCTTTAAGTATTTGTCAGGGTTAATGTCCCAATCATTTTCTTTCTGCAATTTTCTTAAGCCCCATGTGAGATATTGAACGTCCTGTTTCGTGGGTCAACCACATGCTGCCTTCTCTCAGGCTCAGTGTCTTGTCTTTTATCATTGGTAGAACTTTATCTAGCATTTCTAGTTCGTTGTGTATAGGCTCTAAAAATTCGTTATTGGATTCATTTAGCTTATAACCAAACGGAATAGTGCTGCTAGTTCTCCGTATATTCAGCATCTATAATCACCTCTTTCTTTGCGGGGATTACGAATAGACCACCACCAGTGTTTACATTAACATCTAGTCTATCTGACTTCCCTAAGCCTACACGGTCTAGGAGCTGCTGTGCTGCCTGTAGACGCATATTAGCTTGTGGTATAGGTTCAGGGCTATCCATAATCTGAACAAGCTTAGAAGCTGCTTTAGGGGCATTCTGAGCCATGATGTTTGAAGCCATGTCTAGTATCTCAGACTTCAAGCTTTTAACTACTGCGTAATGAGTTCCTTCCGCATAGCCTGCTTGTTCTGCTGCTAGTCTTACATCACCACCACAAGGCGTTAAGTTATCTAAGAAAGCTTGTTGCTTGGTGGTTAGTTGTTTATCTGCCATTAGTCTGTAAAGCCTTTTATATTATATATATATATACTATATTATATAGGTAAATTTAAGGTTTGTCAAGCTTTTTCTTCACTTTTATGGACATAATACTGTACAAAACAACATCTATGTATACTTTTGTTAAGTATTGTATACAAAGTCCTTGACAAACTGCGAATTTAGGTGTATAATAATAATAAGCCCAGAGGGGTTATATATAGATATTGGAGCATGGCTCACATATCTTAATCTCCATCCCCGCTTTCTCCTCCCTTTAAAGCCCTTTCAAGCTGCGGCACTGTCTGGTTTACATTGCATTTCTTCTAAAAATGTATAAGAATGTATATATATCCCAGTACCCCCCCTATGGCGACTTGCCCACCCCCTTGAAGTCTCTCAAGACTTCAAAATTCTCCAGAGACTTTAAAAGTCTCCTAAGATTCTATAGAATCTATCGCACACAACGCATTACACATGCCTTGAAGACTTTTAAAGTCTTGAGAGATTTTCTAGTTTACAAAACTAGAGAGGCTTTGAAGCTTTTTTAAATCTATAGATTTATTCAAAAATCTCCAACAACTCCAACAACTTAGCAAGTTTTTAAGCTACGCTTATTTCACCACTCCAAGACTTTAAAAGTCTTTCAAGCTCTATCGCCTACAGGAAAAAAACCTAAAGTTTTTTCAAGCTAAAAATTAGTATTCCATTAAGCTATAAAAGCTTAATGGAATACTAAAAAAGTTTCCTTAAGTTATGAAATTAAAAAAGAAGTCATTTATGACTTTTTTAATTTAATAACTTAAGGAAACTAAAATGGCTAACTCAAACTTCGACAAAATCGACAACAACCGAATTGCTTCAGCTCGACAAGTCTATGGCGTAGCTTGCCACTTTGCAAACATTCACGCCAAGAATCCATCAGAAAGATATGGATTGACCAAAGTGTTCAACGCTGTGCTTAATAAGCACTATGCCGATTCCGATAGCTTTATGACACATGGCGATGTTACCGAATGGCACGACTGGGACGAAGTGCCTGTCCAATTCCTTCACATGATTCGCAAGCCAAAGGCTAAGCGCACAGCTAAGAAATCTACAGCGTCTGTTAAGTCTGTTAAGACTTCTAAGAAAGTCGCTAAGAAATCTACCCCGAAGGGGAAGGCGAAACCAAAAACTAACACCCAACGAATAGATTCTTTAGAATCTAAAATGGATAAAATTCTTGAGATTCTATCCGCTAAATAAATCTATCGGGAGCAAGGACGCTCCCCTTTTTATTCTATTCTTTGAAAAATAAAAAGCTTTTTAATAATAAGTAAGTTCTTACGAACTTATTATTAAAAAGTTTTTTTAAAATTGTTTGGACATCGACTTTGGAGAATAATTATGTGGAAAGAAATGTTTCCCGATGTAAGCTTTAGCGATAAGGTGCGAATAGAATTTATAGACGGAACTTGGATTGTTCTAAAGCATTTATATTTCGATAGCTCAGTCTTAGAGACTGTAGACTGGGATAAAGTTACTGACTGTTTTGAGGTATAGAATTATGAAAGAACACGATTATTTGCTGATTCTGGTTACAGAATTTTTAGGTAGAGTTGATGGTGCAGTAGAAGATGGTAATTACTATTCAGCTCGGAAATATTCTAAGAAGCTATTAGAAACCATCAACGATTTAATAATCTATTCAGACGATGAGGATATAGAGCTATGAAGAAATATTATATATTAACTACGGAAGTTCGACATAATACTTATGCAGTAGAAGCTAACTCAAAAGAAGAAGCTAACGAAATGTTTTTGGTTGAAGACCTTACTGTAACTGACATAGATTACGTTAGCGAAGAAATTCACAAGGTTTATTGCGAAGACGAGGTTATAAAACTATGAAGATTATAAAGAAATATGGTTGGACGTTGTACTGTGGTACAGTTGAAGCTTGGGTAGGAATGGATATAAAATGTTTTCGTGGCAATACTTATACGCTAGAGGGTGGCGAACCACCACATAAACCTAGCAGTGAGGGTAAGGTTTGGGTTTGCTCTAGTCTCTATGGCGATAGAGAACTATATCCAAGCGTCTTTAATCTTAAGTGGATTAAAGATTCTGAAAATCCTGAAGACTTTGAAGATTTACAGTTTGTTATATGGGACGTAGAGTTATATGCTAACGATAAAGATGGCGACCCATTGACAAATCCTGATGGAAGTGTTAGAATCTTTAAACCTAAGTGGGGCATAGACATGAGCGAATATGTGTTTAGCTCTGATGAAGTTATTGAACAAGGGGAATCATCGTGAATAAATTTAAAGAGTTGCAAACCACTTTATCTAATAGATTAGATGCTGAATTAGTTAGCTATTGTGCTATTACTGGTGTCTGTATTAGTAGAACTGAAAAATCTAAAATAGCTAAGAGTCCACAGTCCAGATATATGGTGCATACTGTTGGGTGGATTGTAGATTTTGTAGGTGAGAATGCAGATATATTCTGGGGACATTACGACCTATTACCTACTGAAGCTTATGAGATATTTGCAGATAAAGTTAATAGGCAATTAGAACTACATGGGAAATACAACAAAGAGAAGTAAAATATAAATACCCTTTAACTAATAAGAAGTTCGTAAGAACTTATTAGTTAAAGGGATTTATAAACTGATTTGGAGATTGATATGTTTAAGACACATTGCAAAGCGGTTCAAGAATATTCTCAGCGTAATGCTAACAACATGGCAGACACCGTTCTTATGGTAGTTCTATCTATTCAGCAGAACTGGCTCGGTGTTGGTGAACAGATGGTTGATGTTAGAGCTAACAAGTTAGATTCTAAGTTTCTTTGGGGCAACAAGATAAAGACTTACGAATATCTTATGTCGAACAAACACAAGATGTTTGCTCAAGTTCAAGCAGTCCTTAACTCTAGTAAGACTTATGACGAAAAGGCTTTCAGCCTAATGAAAATCTTCCTTAGAGTTGACGGTCTAGGTTTACCTAAAGCAGGGTTCTGTTGTCAGCTAGTGGCAGGAATGGTAGGCTGTATGGACGTTCACAACATTAAGATGTATGACGTTGACCCTAAGATTCTAAAGCTGAATCCAAAGCCTAAGACTAAGAAGGCTGAGCAGTCGAATGCAGATAGAATAAAAATCTATATAGATTTATGTCATCTCTATGGCTGTGAGAGTCTATGGAACTCTTGGTGTGATAACCTAGCAACAAAATCTAAGCGTTGGCAGGACGGCAATCATGTCAGCGAAGTACATTATACATATCTAACAGGGGAATAGCTATGAGTTTAGATGCTGTAGTACAATCGTCCTTAGAAGATGAACACGAAGCTTTAGAAAATTTAATTAACGAAGTTATTGTGCAGATTAGAAAGGACATTAGCGATAAAGAGTATGCTCCGCTGTTCGAGTTGTTAGAACTATTACCTACCAAAGCACTTAAAAGTTTTTTAACTGAGGCGAATGAACATGATTACTACTACATTAAAGGAGAATCTTAATGAAAAAACCAAACACAGATACTATTACCTTTGTTCAGGGTGTGATAGTCGGTGCTTGTATTATAGTTTCTTATAATATATGGATAGAAACAGCTTTAAAGGGAGCGCAGTAGCATGAAGATATTAAAATTCAGTGCAGAGTGGTGCAATCCTTGTAAGGGTTTAGCGAAAGTCTTAGAATTTATAGACCTTCCATACGAAATGGAGTGCTATGATATAGATTCTAACCCTGTCCTTGCATCACAATACCAAGTTTTTAGTGTGCCGACACTATTAATTGTGAACGATGAAGGCGAAGTGGTCGCAAGAAAAGTTGGCACAGGATTTAAAGCAGAACTAGAGAGGTTTTTTAGCTATGAATTGGATTAACGATGTGCAGATAGAATGTATCAAAGAGTTTTGCTGTGGTCTGTTTGCAGGTATTCACCTAGCAGGTAAGACTAGAGAGGAAGTCTTTGGCGATGATTGGTGGATGAACTGGAACGTAGGTATAGAGGTTAATGTGTGGTTAGATGGCGAGGATTGGCGTGTAACAGCGTACAAAATAGACTCTGATGGAATAGTAGACCAGAACGATTACCTTCGTATAGATATAGGAGGCTTGTGGAAATGAGCAGAGTAAGAGTGATAGACTTAGAAAAGATAGTCGGAGAAATGCAAGAAGAAATAGACGAGCTTAGAGGACACCTAACCTTTGTAGTCTCTGTGCTTATTGATGTGGTAGACCAGTTGGAGGACTCAGATGAATAACCTTGAAGACCAACACATACAGATGGTGCTGAAAGATAATGATTTCGGTGCAGAAATTAAACAACTATTAGACTTTGATTTAATACTGAGAACTAACGACTCTGGCACTAAGTATGTAGGCTTTGAAATATTTAACTATGAGAAACAAGAATCTGAAGCATATATAAGCTTTAATAATGTGTGTCCATACTGTGATGGCGATGGCTATATCTTTGAAGTTCCTGAAGGCGGAGAGCTACCAGAGCTAAACGTATGTAGAACTTGTAATATATTTGATAGCATTGAGGAAGCTCAGAAGTTCCACGATGTAAACCATAGATAAATGTTTCTTATATTGTACAATGTATATTATATGAAACGATTTTGTAATTATGAAAACTTAGTAGAGCTTATAAGCTATTGATTACTAAGGATATAATTTATAAATATGTAATTAACGTAAGAAGTAAATGTAATTAACTTAATAATTTAATAAGTAAGTTCATACGAACTTATTAAATTATAAGTTATTATACCACCGCTCGGCACTGTTGTCAAGCACAAACTTAACCAATAGGTAAAAATATTATGGAAACTTTATTTAATGTAGTAGCAAAAGCTTTACACTCACTGGTTTTCAGTGGTAAGAAAAACGGTACTGTGTTTGGCAAATCTTTTATTGTTAGACGCAGAAGCTCTAAGAACCGCTTTGAACTTAGCAAGGGAGAATGTTTCCGCATCCTGCATTGCTATAAGTGGGCGTTCTACCTACAGCACAAGGCTTCTAGGGCTATTAGCTTTAAGAACATTAGCGACATCAACGGCATCGAAGGAGTACAAGCCTAATGTACAACGTATCTTCTATGTATAACAACAGTTCTTCTATCCAAGCCCTGCGAGAGCAGGGTTATGGGTCAGCAGATTTTAACGTGGCTTCTCAGCCCTTGACATACCCTATATGGAACAACACCGAAAGGCGTGAAAGCTCTAAGTCTGTTATCTATCGTACCGACACAGGTTCAGAGCTTGGTGTTCATGGTCATGGCTATCAGCCAGTACCGCCCAAGACAATGATAGATTCTACAAGAGCTATTCTTGAGAGGTCTAACCTAAACACCGATGGCATTAAAGAAACTATCAGGACATCACATGATGGGGCAAGGTGCTTTGTGCAATATACTTTACCTGCTCATACCTATGATACTCCAGATGGTGATGAAGCATCGTTAGGTCTATTAGCTACATCGTCCTTTGATGGTACGTGGCCTTATCTTATTAGTGCGGCTGCGATTCAGTCAGCGTGTACAAACCTTCAGGTTTTTGTTAGCGGTGAGGTAGCTGTATTTAAAGCTAAGCACACTAAAAACCTAGACATTGAGGGCGGTGCTAGAGTTATCACTAAGGCATTAGATATATTCGAGAACGAGAAAGAGCTTTGGAATGAATATATCAACACTGAGTACACAGATAAAAGAGCTTTCACTCACATAGTAAAAGCTTTAAATGCTAAGTCGGCTACATCATACATGGCACAATGGTCTGGCAGTACGCCCTTTGAAGTTATAAGCGCACTACCAAGACCTAACCGCAACTTAGAATATATCTTTGATGCTTGGCTGAGGTATAAGCGGAGACTAGGCTCAAACAAGTGGGCTTTATATAATGCTTACACCGACTGGTCTACTCACGCTGAAGGGCATAGTCTTGCATCGAAAGTCAACATAGCTTCTGTGCAAAACAAGAGACAGTCAGTTGTGCGAGAAGCTTTTAGAAAGGTAGCATGATGGACGAGAATAAACAGGAGCTATTGGTAATAACTATGGAAGAATGCGGTGAGCTTATACAAGCGTGTAGTAAGCTCATCCGCTTCGGCACTGAAAAAAAGCACATGGACAATTTAGTTCAAGAGCTAGGGGACGTTATGTGTTTAGCTACCCTGCTTATTGAGCACGATATGTGTGATGAAGCAGATGTATTCCAAGCAATAGAAAATAAAAGAGAAAAATTAGAGCTGTGGAGTGACCTTATAAAATGACCACAGTTCTAGTTATAGTCTCCCTCTTACTGATGGGCGTACCGTTTTGGGTGCTTGCAGTAGGGGGTGGACTAGCTTTATGGTTTGATATAATTGACCCATATAAAGCTTGACAAATTGTACGACTTGTGGTATAATACCACTTCAATTTTTAACCAACAGAAGGAAATATATTATGGCGATAGCAGAAGGAACAGCGTATTGGGCAAGTGTAACTACACCTAATACAACTTATGAACCAGTGTACACAGTAAATCTAGTTGTGTCGGATGAAGTAGCAGAAGATTTTAATGCTCGTGGATTCCAAACCAAAGAGATGGACGAAGGCACTGCTGTAGTTATTAAACGTAAAGTTAATGGGCCAAACGGCATGGTTCGTTCAGCACCAAAGCTTGTAGATGCTAGTAAGAATCCAATGGATGAGCGTGTAGGTAACGGCTCTAAAGTTAAGGTGCAGTACAAGGAGTGGGAATCTGTATGGAAAGGTAAGACCTTTAAGGGATTAGACTTCCAAGCTATGCAAGTATTAGACTTAGTATCTGTCGGCTCAGTTGACGGAGCAGAGTTTGATATAGAAGAAGACGGCATGGGAGATGAACTATGAGCCACACATACATAATGGATGATAAAACTTATGATGTGGCAAAACTGGACGAGGAAGGACAAGGATTGTTCTCCCTTCTCCAAGTCGCAGTAGCTAATATAGCTGATTGTAAAAACCAAATACAGCTTCTTCAAGCAGGTGCTACACATATTAAAGATTTGTTTGAGGATAAGCTAGACGATAGTGCTATTGCAGACGAGGACAAAACCTTAAACTAAATATTGTGAGGTAACACAATGCCATTTGTAAAGTTCCACCTCCCTTGCGATGCTTGCGGAGGTAGCGACCCAGTATCACAGAACGATGATGGGTCAGCGTATTGCTTTAGTTGCAATACTTATTTTAAACAATATGGTACATCGGAAGTACAACAAGATACTATAACGGATTTTGCAGAGTATCAACCAAGACAGGATAGTGCTAGTTTTAACGCACTAACAGACCGAGGCATTAGCTTAGCAACAGCCAAAAAGTATGGCGTTAAATCTACTGTTACGTCTATTGACCAAGTTACAAGCCATCACTATCCTTATTTTAGTAATGGAGAACAGGTAGCTACAAAGATACGCAAGCTTAATAAACAGTTTGTGTGGCAAGGTAGCTCTAAGGAATCAGGGTTGTTTGGAGAACAGCTCTTTAAATCAGGCGGTAAGTTTATTACAGTAGTAGAAGGAGAGTGTGACGCTATGGCGGCATACGAATTACTTGGAAGTAAGTGGCCTGTAGTATCAATAAAATCGGGGGCACAAGGAGGTGCTCGTGACGTTAAGAATAGTTTAGAGTTCTTAGAATCTTTTGATACAGTAGTGTTATGTTTCGATTCAGACGATGTAGGTAAGGCAGGAGCGAAAGCTATTGCAAAGCTTCTCACACCTAATAAAGCTAAGTTGATGACACTGCCAGAGGGATTCAAAGACCCTAACGATATGCTCAAAGCCAAACAGCACACAGCATTTGTTAGTTCTTTCTGGGATGCTAAGACCTATACACCTTCAGGTATATTAAATCTATCTACTCAGCTTGATGCTTACCGCAAGCTCCAGACTGAGAAGAAAGATTGTATACCTTATCCCTATCACGGCTTGAACAAGAAGCTAGAGGGTATGCGTCAGGGCGAGTTAGTTACATTGACAGGCGGTACAGGTCTAGGTAAGTCTAGTGTTACTAGAGAGTTAGAGCATTGGCTTATCAACAATACAGAAGACAACGTAGGTATTGTCGCACTAGAAGAGAACTGGAGTCGTACAGCAGAGGGCATTATGTCTATCGAGGCTAACTCCAAGATACATCTCAATAGTGTTAAGGACGACACAGGCGATGAAGAACTTATGGAACTGTATCGTAAGGTATTCTTAGGCAAGAACGAGGGTCGTGTTTGGGTTCATGCACATCTTGGAGTCAACCACCTAGAAGATATATTCAGCAAGCTACGCTACTTGATTGTAGGCTTAGATTGTAAGTGGGTTGTCGTTGACCACCTGCACATGCTTGTACTCCAAGCACTAGAGGGTGACGAGCGTAAAGCTATTGATAGTATTATGCACCGACTTCGTTCTCTTGTAGAGGAGACAGGTGTAGGTATGATTCTAGTGTCGCATCTTCGTAGGGTTGACGGCAATCGTGGACACGAAAATGGTATCGAGACAGGACTATCGCACCTTAGAGGGTCGCAAAGTATCGCACAGCTATCAGACTGCGTTATATCTTTAGAAAGAAACCAACAGTCTGACGATGCTATTGAGGCATCAACAACAAAGGTGAGGGTACTTAAGTCTAGGTATACTGGTGATGTGGGAGTAGCTTGTAGTCTCTTATATGATATGGACACAGGAAGGCTTTCAGAGATACCCAACGATGATGACTACAGTGCGTTTGACGGAGATGAACTATGAATATAGTATTTGATATTGAAGCAGATGGGCTTAGCCCGACTAAGATTTTTTGTATTGTAGCGCAGGACGTAGACACAGGGGATGTGTTTACGTTCGATAATACACAGCTTGAAGCAGGCTACTTATTTCTTAAGTCTGCCACCAAGCTAATTGGTCACAACATATTAGGCTATGACTTACCTGCATTGAAAGTTGTAGCGGGTGTTGACCTAAGCAACAAGAAGATTGTAGACACCTTAGTTCTATCAAGATTGTTTAAGCCAACTCGTGAGGGTGGACACGGCTTAGAATCTTGGGGCTACCGCCTAAACTTTAACAAGGGCGACTACGGAGAGAATGACGATGCGTGGGACTGTTACACACCAGAAATGCTTGAGTATTGTAAGCGTGATGTAGAACTAAATACTAAAGTATATGAAGCTTTAAAAGTTGAAAGCCGAGGCTTCACCCCACAATCGGTTAGACTAGAACATGCAGTCGCTAAGATTATAGAGGAACAAAAACGCAATGGGTTTGAGCTAGATATGCAGAAAGCTATGTACCTTGTGGCAATGTTCCGAGAGAAACTAGCGTCTACTGAGGACGAAGTACACCTGACATTTAAACCTAAAGTAACTGTGCAGATTCTTAAACCACAGTATACTAAGACAGGGGCTTTAGCTAAGACAGCCAAAGACCAACACGACAAAGGCGTTAGGTTGACTGAGGACGAGCTTCTAAAGATGGAGACAAACGGCAAGCCTGTTAAGCGTGAAACTTATACTAGCTTTAACCTCGGTTCTCGTAAACAAATTGGTGAGTATCTTATGGAAGCAGGTTGGAAGCCTAAGAACTTCACACCAACTGGTCAGCCGATTGTTGACGAGGGCACGTTAAATAAAGTTAAGGATATTCCAGAGGCTTCGCTGATTGCAAAGTATCTGATGCTACAGAAACGCTTAGCGCAAGTAACTAGTTGGATAAAAGCAGTAGAGCCTGATGGCAGGGTTCGTGGCTACGTTAATCCTAATGGTGCTGTGACAGGTAGAATGACACATAGCCACCCCAACACAGCCCAGATACCAAGCTGTAGCTCTCCTTATGGTAAAGAATGTAGGGAATGTTGGACAGTTAAATCTGGTAATAAATTAGTAGGCATAGATGCTTCAGGTCTGGAGTTGAGAATGCTTGCACACTACATGAACGATACGGAGTATACAGATGAAATTCTCAACGGAGACATTCACTCAGCTAACCAAAGACTTGCGGGGCTTGAGTCAAGAAATCAGGCAAAGACGTTTATCTATGCCCTCATATACGGAGCAGGAGATGCGAAACTTGGCTCAGTGGCTAAGAAAGGTAAAGCAAGAGGTAGAGAACTGCGAAACCAGTTTTTCGATAGCTTGCCATCACTTAAATATCTTGTCCAACGAGTTCAAAGAGAAAGCAAGAAAGGATTTTTAAAAGCTTTAGATGGTAGAAAAGTCTTTGTACGCTCTGAACACTCTGCACTTAACACGCTTTTGCAATCGGCAGGTGCTATAGTTATGAAGGAAGCACTGGTTATTCTGGACAGAAAGATTAAAGAACAGAACCTATTCGCTCTTATTGTGGCTAACGTCCACGATGAATGGCAGATAGAATGCAGTGCTTCAGATGCAGAGGCAGTAGGAAAGGCAGGTGTCGAAGCTATCATTGAAGCAGGTAAGAACCTAAAACTATACTGCCCCTTAGATGGGGACTATCACATAGGAGAAGCATGGCATGAAACCCACTAGAAAATGCAACCGCTGTGAAGATGAATTAGTGGCGGAAGAAAACTGGACTGTGGGCAATGTTCGCAAAGGCAATTATATTTGCAGGAAGTGCGACAGTGCTAAGAGAAAAGCAAACCTACATAAAGCTAAAGAAAAGGAAGGTGAACAAGATGAAGCCGTGTAAAGAAGATAGAAAGAAGTTCGACATTGATTTGCAATATGGCGTGGTGCGTGAAGATAAAATAGCGGATATGTTACAGAACAAAAAGATAGAAGTTAAATCTGAGCGTGACCTGTGGCAAAAGACAGGTAACATCTGCATCGAGTATAAGTCTTATGGTAAGCCATCGGGCATTGATGCGACTGAATCTGACTACTGGTTTCATAATCTATGTATCGGTGATGATGAATACTGTACCCTCGTGTTTAACACTAAGACGCTTAAGAAAATTGTTAAAGGCTTAGATAGTTTTAAAACAGTGTCGGGTGGCGATAACCGAGCAAGTCAGATGTACCTGTTAAATTTACAGAAACTATTCTCAAGCGATGTAATCAAGGCGTTTAAGGAGTTGGAAGATGAGTCTGGACAAAGCGATAAAGTACGGCAAGGAGAAGAGGAAGAGCTATCAGGGAGCGAAGGCTGTCTCAAAGCACTGCCGTAACCACAATGCTTGCGACTACTGTAGGCAGAACCGCAAGTTTAAATTCGACAAAAGGAATAAAGTATATGACGAAGAATAAAACTATACATACGTTAGTCGATGACATCTATGATAAACTCCGAGGGCTTTCCAATGGAGAGCCTTTGCCGATAACTGACGAAGAAATTGATGACGTAGGCGAGAAGCTTAAGGATGCTTTAAAGTCTTGGGCAAGACCTGAGAAGCGCAACAACAGCTTCACAATTCGTATGTCTAATGTCGGAAAGCCTGAGCGACAGCTATGGTTTGAGAAGCGTGACGAAAATTCTAATAGAGATATAGATGCTCCAACACAAATTAAGTTCTTGTACGGACATCTACTAGAAGAAATAGTTCTCATGTTGGCTAGAGTTGCAGGACACGATGTATCTTCTGAGCAGAAAGAAGTTGTTGTTGATGGAATTGTAGGACACATGGACTGCATGATTGACGGAGAAGTTATAGATGTTAAGACTGCTTCTAGGTTTGCCTTCAATAAATTTAAGGAAGGACGCTTAGCGCAGGACGACCCCTTCGGTTATTTGGGTCAGCTTGCAGGCTATGAGAAAGCAGAAGGCACAAGCAATGGCGGGTTCTTAGTTCTAAACAAAGAGAGCGGTGAGTTGTGCACGTTCATACCTGAAGATTTAGATAAACCTAATATAGATACGAAAATAAATTCGGTTATTTCTAAAATAGAGCTTGACAAACCGCCCGAAAGATGTTATAATCCTATACCTGAAGGCAAAAAAGGAAACATGAAACTGCCAAAAGGATGTTCGTGGTGTAAGTATAAACACGAATGCCACAAGGATGCGAACGATGGTGAAGGTCTAAGGACTTTTAAATATTCTACAGGCTACACATACCTCACGGAAGTAGTAGCAGAACCCAAGGTAGACGAGATATTATGAATAGAAGGAGAAGTAAGCGTATAAAGAAACATGCGACCTGCATCCAGTTACAATGGGTGCAGTCGCTTTTGGATGCAGAAGAAGCTAAGAAGGTAACGCTAGATAATCTTGACGAGATGCTACCTAAGCAGACACACGTTTGGGGAATGGGTATAAAGTACAACAGTGTATATGGCATACGTCACGTTACTAAGAAAATAAAACAGCTTCTTCGCATATTTCCCGACAAGCAAGTTGAAGATATATCTAGGAGTGATATAGAATGGAAGATGGAAAAGCGAGGAAAGTAATCGTATGAACCCAAAAGTTAGGAGGGGCTATAGAAAGGCACGAGTCAAAAGACCAGTAGAGAAAAACGTAGTTAAGGGCTACGATTCCAACTGGGAATATGAACTGCATTCTGGCATTCTGGACGGATGGGAACACCATGTCGATAAAGTTGAGTACACTATCACCCATAAATACGAGCCTGACTTTGTTAAAACTATTGAAGGTAAGAAGATATTGCTTGAGGCAAAGGGGAGGTTTTGGGATAGCGCAGAGTACAGTAAATATATTTGGATAGCGAAAACTCTACCAGATAATATTGAACTAGTGTTCTTGTTTGCTAACCCAAGTGCCCCTATGCCACAGGCTAAGGTTCGCAAGGACGGCACTCGTAGGTCACATAGCGAATGGGCTGACAGTAATAACTTCCGATGGTTTAGTGAAGACACTATACCTGACGATTGGATTAACAAAGAAAAAAGAGAGGACTTTAAAAATGAATAGCACTAACTGGGAGAAGAATCCTAGCACAGGTGAACCAACCTTTGAAGAATATATGAGGCGTTTAAACGCTAATTGGGTTTTCGATAGTTGTCGAGGTACTGACAAAGAAGTCACAGCAGACGCAGAAGATTTTTCAGGTTGTTGGAGTGAGTCTGAAGATGTTGTCAATAACCCTACCCACTATAACTATGGAAAGGTTGAGTGTATTGAAGCCATTGAGGAAAGCATGACACCAGAGGCGTTCAAAGGGTATCTCAAGGGCAATGCACTGAAGTACCTGTGGAGATACGAGCGTAAAGGGAACGCCCTACAGGACGCAAAGAAAGCTCAGTGGTATATCAGCAGGCTCATCTCTACTTACGATGAGTAAGTGGTGGAGGATATGGGCTAAGTCGCTAGGAGAAAAGGTAGGAGAGACAGATGCTCAAGCTAATTTAGTTGCAAGCATACGTACCTTCTGGTGGCTTGTCCATATCTTCACCTGCTTTATGATTATACTAAATAACTCTCATAACTTGGGTTGGTGGTGATGGATAGGAAGGAAGAAAGACGCAACCAGTTTGCACGTAAGAAAAAATTTAAGAAACTAACAAGGTCTTCTAAAGCTAAGGCCGCACGAAAAAACTACAAGAGGAAACAGGATGACTTTAAGACTTTGGAATATGTTATGGACACTTGAGTGGCGTTATGGTGTTGGGTTGGATATAGAGATTTGCGATAGCAGACCAGTAGTAGTTACAAAACCAAGCGGTAAGGAAGTGTACATGCCCTTTGATGGGATGATACTTAGCTTTCCTTTCTTTTTAATTTCTATCGGCAATGTGTGGATAGAAGAATAGCGTTCAATAATATTGAACATAGGAGAATAATGAAATGACAGAGAATAAAAAAATAGCAATCAAAGCGTTGGTGATGTTGATAGTGTCCCCGATTTATGTGCCTACTGTAATTCTGTGGGAAAATCGTAAGGATATAATCGCATTTTATGTGCAGATGTGGTCAGCACTTAAAGCCTACGGAGACGAGTGATGAACATGGATAAGGACGAACCTAGATATGAGTTTATATCATATCCGTACAGGTGTAATCTAAATTCTTCACCCAACATCAAAGCAGTGCACACTGTTTATGATAGAGATATATCATTAACTGATTTACTTGACTCTTTTAAAGCTTTTATACAGGCGGCAGGCTATCATGTACCTGAAGATACCTACTTAGCCTTGTGTAAAGACGGAGAAGAGCATACTAACACGCTAGTTTAAAGGAAAAATAATGGAACAGTACCAAGAATTTATACATAAATCACGATATGCCCGATGGTTGCCTGAAGAAAACCGCAGGGAAACGTGGGCAGAAACGGTTCAAAGATACGTTGACTTCTGGCTCAAGCGCAAGCAGATAACTAAAGCCGAAGGAGAAAAGTTATATAGTGGAATATATAATCTTAAGGTAATGCCTAGCATGAGATGTCTAATGACCGCAGGAGATGCCTTAGATAAAGATAATGTTGCAGGGTTTAACTGTAGCTACTTGGCTATTGACTCCCCAAGAGCTTTTGATGAACTGATGTACGTGCTTATGTGTGGTACTGGTGTCGGCTTCAGCGTTGAAAGAAACTTTATTGGTAAGCTCCCTGTTGTAGCCGAGACATTCCACCCAACAGACACTACGATTGTAGTAGCTGACAGTAAGATTGGTTGGGCATCTGCATTCCGAGAGTTGATTGCCATGCTTTATGCAGGTAAAATACCCAAGTGGGATGTCAGCAAGGTACGTCCCGCAGGTGCTAGGCTCAAGACCTTTGGTGGTCGAGCGAGTGGTGCACAGCCCCTTGAGGATTTGTTTCGTTTCTGTGTAGAAATATTTCAGAAAGCAGGTGGTAGAAAGCTAACTAGTATTGAGTGCCACGATATTGTCTGTAAGGTTGCAGACATTGTAGTTGTAGGCGGTGTTAGACGCTCAGCACTTATAAGTCTTTCTAATCTTTCAGATAACCGCATGGCTAAAGCTAAGACAGGGGCGTGGTGGGAAGCTGATGGACATAGACGCTTAGCAAACAATAGTGTGGCGTACACAGAGAAGCCCGACTTCGAGGCGTTCATCAACGAAATGAAGACTCTATATGAAAGCAGAGCAGGTGAGCGAGGACTCTTTAGTAGAGTAGCGGCTCAAAATGTAGCGGCTCGTAATGGTCGTAGAGATTCTGAGCAAGACTTCGGAACTAATCCTTGCAGTGAAATCATTCTGCGTAGCAATCAGTTCTGTAACCTGTCTGAGGTAGTTGTTCGTGAAGATGATACAGAAGAAACTTTAAAAGAGAAAGTAGAACTAGCCGCTATTATCGGCACACTACAATCAACGCTGACTGACTTCAGATACTTACGAAATATCTGGCATAAGAACACAGCAGAAGAGGCGTTGTTAGGCTTGAGTTTAACTGGCATTATGGACAACGCACTGTTGTCTGGTCAGAAAGACCAAGAAGAACTTGAAAAGACTTTGGAGGTATTACGAAATGTTGCAATCACAACTAATAAGAAATGGGCTAAGAAGCTTGGCGTTGAACAGTCTGCGGCTATTACTTGTGTTAAGCCAAGCGGTACTGTGTCTCAGCTCGTTGATAGTGCTAGTGGCATACATCCCCGCTTTTCTAAACATTACATTCGTAGAGTACGTTCAGATAAGAAAGACCCGCTTGCAGTCTTTATGGACGCAGCAAACTTCCCAGTAGAACAGGATGTAATGTCAGAAAGTGCTGTAGTTTTCAGCTTCCCTGTTAAAGCTCCTGAGAGTAGCGTAGTTGTTAAAGACGTTGGAGCTATGGAACAGTTACGCTTATGGAAAACTTATCAGAACTTCTGGTGTGAACATAAGCCAAGCATTACTGTGTACTATACGGATGACGAATATCTGCAAGTCGCACAGTGGATATGGGAAAACTTTGACATCTGTTCTGGGATTAGTTTGTTGCCAGTGAGTGACCATGTTTATCAGCAAGCTCCGTATGAGGACATAACGGCTGAGAAGTATGAAGAACTAACAGCAGTCATGCCGAAGAGTGTGAACTGGAATGACTTGGTATACTTTGAACAAGAAGACAACACTACAGGAAGTCAAGAACTAGCGTGTACAGGAGGTGCGTGTGAAATCGTATGAAGCAAAGGAAGCTAATCTTATTTCCTTTAGGGTTATTGTAAGCTCTTCAGGGGATGTCCTCACCGAAATGGGAGGACTCCCTGAAGATAAATTGCATACAATATTTGAAGGTAATGAACTGCTCCTTATACGTAAAATTATAAGGGGCGCTAAACCAAAGCTAGAAAAAATGCACAAGTTCTTAGAGAACGAACTGAGCGCATTTAGAGAGCCTTAACAAGGTTTAGCAATAGACATTGCCTTACTCATAAACCCACCTGAAGCCCTGCCTGCACGTTGTTGTTGGCGGGGCTTAGGTATTCCCATGTACGGAGACTTCTTAGCTTTAGCCGCAGCATTTCGTTTGCGGTTTGCTTCACCATAAGCTTTATACTTAGCTTTAGCAGCAGCCTGAGCCTTAGCCTTCTTAACTTTAGCCGCATCATTCCTTGCTTTATTAGCTTTGCCATAAGCTTTATACTTAGCCGCTGTTGCTGCTTTTTTGTTAGACGCTAGAAGTCTTGCTCGTGCTGTTTCGATGTCTTCTTGCGTTTGAGGTCTTCGTTGTGTTCCCTGCCTGTCCTTTCTATCCGCTGCTTTCAGCGCCTCCCTTTGCTTTCTCTCCGCTGCTTCATACGCAGCCTTTGCCGCCTTTACCTCAGCCTCTACTTGTTTTCTAGTTTTACCTTGACGTTTAGCCAACTGAGCCAATCCTGTGTCCTCGTGTACGTCTTTGACCAGTTTCCTATAGGCTGCATGTTGTTTAGGCGTTGCCTTCTTTCCTGTTTTAACTCCTTTTCCTGTCGTATATTGATAAGACATCTTAGCCTTTCTCCAAGCGTCTTCTGTGGGAAAATCGCTCCGCTTTGGAGCAGGTGGTTTTTTAGGAGTAGCTCTACGACCTCTAGCCAAGTCTGCACTAACTTCCTTTCTCATCCTGTTATACTCTGCAACCTGTTCTGGTGTAGGAACTCTACCTCTACCTCTAGGAGGGCTAGGGTCTTTAACTCTATTAGGGTTAGGTGTCTTAACTGTACCTCTTTGAGCGAAGTTGGAAGGAGGCTTCTTAGGCGTAGTAGCTCTTGCTCTTGCTCTGCCTGCTTCCATTTCTGTTACCATGCGTTCATACTCTCTACGCTGTGCGGCAGTTGGTCGCCTGTTTTTACCCACACTCCGCATAGCGTCAGTCATTGCTTGCCATTTCTTCAAGGCAGCTTGGTATTCTTTTGCATTAACATACTTAGTTCTCTCTGGCTTCGGGTAGGTTTTCTTTACTGTCATATCTGTCTCTCCTAATGGGTTTATTTTTCTCGGCTTACGCCATTCTTTTTCTCGTAGGTTCTCATTGTGCCTAATCCTAATAGCCCTAAAAGTACAGGCATCATAGTAGCTGTATCTGCTTGCGGTATAACTATACCAAACGGTGATGCTAAGGGGCTAATCATAAAGTTGATAGTAAACCCCCCGACACAAACCCAAGCAACTGCGGGTCGCCAACCTGCTACAAATAGAGACTTGTGTGCCGCCTCTGTTTTGTTTATTTCTAGCTGAGCCTTAGTTAATTCCTGTGCATGTTTCTCAGCCATAGTAGCTAACTCAAAAGCTAACTGCGCTTTCTTGTCCTTATCTGGTATAACCTTATCTAATAGTCCTGTAACTGGGCCTATAAGCGAACTTAATATACTCATATCATAATGCTCCTTATTTAATAACTCCAAAGAACAGGGGTAGTTGTTCTAGTATCTACGTGTACAAAAGTCTTAGCGACTCCAATACCTTTAAAGCCCAGTGCAATAGCGTTCTTAACAACTGCCATGCGCTGTAACCCACCACTAACTCTAATGTCTGCGGCAATTCCTTGGGTGTGAGTACCACCACCACTAGGTTTATTTTTCTCTACACTATGCTCAGGGCTACGATAGCCGCTAGTTATGTAGAACGGAAAACCACAAGCCTCTCTTAAGTCATCTAAGCGGTGAACAAACTCTTCAGACATTTCATTCTCGCCTGTCTCCTGACAATCAAAGTCTCCCATTTTAAAATATCTAAATTCAATCACGATGCTTTCCCCACAATATTAGTTAGACTAGCTACCTGTTCTTTATCTAGCTTTCCTAAATTAATTTTCACTTTTCTTCCTTGTCCTGATGGGCTTCCAAATTCTCTTCCTAGATTTCTCATCTGCTTATAAGGATTAAACCCCGCATTTTTCATTCCTTTTAGAAGTCTAAAGAACTCAAATGTTCCGTCAGCATCATTGAAATCATATTCATCAATCACTATTGTATTACCTTCTTCATCTGTAGAGATAGTGGCTTGGCCTAATGTAGTCTTTAAAGAATAGCGAGGGTCGTTAAGCTTACTGAAAAAGGTTTTAGCATCGCCACCACCACCTATATCGGCATACTGGCTTCTTCCTTTTATATGAGTACCATAATCTTCATACTCAATGGCAGTCGAACCTTGTTCTTGTTGCCCTTTAACAACGTCCTTGAGTGCTACAATTTCATCAGCTCTTAAATCCTTTTCAGTTAAAGTGTCCTCACCTCCTATCCCAGTTATGTCGCTTATAAAAGCACGTATATTTGTAGGAAGAACAGGCTCATCTATTTCTTTTTTTTCTATCTCTTGAGTAACTACAGGCTTAATTTTCTTTTTAATAATTACAGGTTCTTCTTCAGCCACTTGTTTCGCTTTAGCTGAGAGGTCTGTTTTTTCTTTAGGAGTTATGTTTTCTAATACACTTTCAATAAGTCCACCGCTTGCTGCTCCGTGTCGTGGGTCTTTAGGGTCAAATGCACGAGCTGTAGAAACTTTAAACTGCTCAGGTCTAAATAGGATATAAGAATGTTTGCCTTCTCCCTTAAAGGACATTTCTACTTCGTTTCTATACATTATAGAATCAAAGCCCATATCCTCAAGAAGCTCTCTAAATTCCCTGTTGATAGCGTTTGTTTTGAACTCAGCCTTAAAAAAATCTACAAGGTTTTCTTCGCCTGTCATAGACTCAGCGTTAAATTTATTCTGAAACTCCATAGACCTATTAGTTAAATCATCTATCTTAGACTGCTGAGACTTAGTAATTTTAACGCCTCTTCGTTTTATTTCAGGAAGGAAGAACTCGTCCCAACCTCCATTCGGCCCTAAGATTCTTTCTGCTTGCCAACCTGCTAGGTCTGTATCAATCAGTAAAGGATTTTTAACATTGATATATCCTTGTTGCATGGCGATTGGCTTTAGCTCACCGCCAGTTCTTCCAAAGTAGCTGTCCTCTGGAGCATCTTGTAAGGGGTCAAT
>Ga0207964_1000129_pt1 | contig 25994 bp, 24 predicted proteins | sample Knorr_S23_td_250_FD_185608 | JGI IMG/M metagenome (GOLD analysis project Ga0207964, IMG submission 185608) | Marine microbial communities from Southern Atlantic Ocean transect - Knorr_S23_td_250_ad_251m_LV_A (SPAdes) (version 2) | ecosystem: Environmental > Aquatic > Marine > Oceanic | place...
CATCACTCTTAATAGAGAGTTGTTTTTTAAGCTCATCCGCCTTTAACTCGTCATTAATATCGGTTTTAATTTTGGTCACAAACTTTTTTAATTTACCCGCATAAAGACCTGCTTTTCGGGCCAGTGCCGGCATCTTTTCAGGGCCAACTACGATGAGTGTTATGATGCCTATGATAGCAATTTCCCAAAGACCAAAATCAAACACAATACCCTCTGTTAGAAGATTGACTTTCAAGGGTTATAAAGATATTAATATTTTTTATGTTGATACCCATAATAAGTTGGAAGTCTAGAGAAATAAAAGAATGATATAAGTGATTTATTATACAATAATGGCAGTAATAGCTAGTTTCTTAATACTTAATAGAATCAACACAACATAATGGGATCAGTATTGGATATTGCAGATGGAATTAGGGTTATTGATGCAGGCTATATACGCAAAGAAATGGCTGCAATATATCTAGTCAGGCAGGGCAGTGAGATTGCCATTATAGAGACAGGTACTAAGAACAGCATCCCCAATATTCAACAAGCTCTTGAAAAAGATGGATTAAACTTTTCCAGCGTAGCCTACATCATACCAACCCACGTCCATCTTGATCACGCTGCGGGTGCCGGTGAATTGATAAAACTGTGTCCAAATGCGCAGCTTGTGATCCATCCTCGGGGTGCTCGACATATGGCAGACCCTAGTAAGCTTATTGAAGGAACCGTTGCGGTTTATGGACAGGAGAAATTTAATCAATTATATGGTGATATTGTGCCAATAGATTCAAGTCGTATTATTGAGGCTGATGATAACTTTGTGCTCGACTTTGGCGGAAGAGAGCTTAAGTTTATTGACACTCCAGGGCATGCAAAGCATCACTTTTGTGTTTGGGATAAGATGACCGAATCTATGTTTACGGGCGATACTTTTGGAATATCATATCGAGACTTTGATAGGGGCGATGAGGTGTATATTTTTCCCACAACAACGCCAATACAATTTGAACCGGATGAGTTGATTAATAGCGTAATAAAGTTAATGAAATACAGACCCAAACGTGTTTGTTTGACTCATTTCGGTGCAATCAAACCGACAAACAAAGTAATACAGCAGTTAATAGATGGCATCAACTTTATGAGAAGTCTTGCAATTGAATATGCAGCACAAGACAACGCTGATGAAAAAATTCAAAATATCATGATGGATTATTTTCTGCAACAACTTCAAAAAATGGGCTTCACCAATGAAGATTCTTGTAGAGAAAAACTAAGAGTTGATGTGGAACTTAACACACAAGGCCTGATTTACTGGCAACAAAAAATTGCCTCGGGCTAGAAAAAATAACGGAGAACGAGATGGATGTAAAAACAGCACTGGCAGAACGTAAATCAACGAGGGCTTTTCTGGACAAAGAGGTGCCGATCGATGTCATTAATACCATTATAGAGCAGGCCAAGACAGCACCTTCAGGTGCCAACACTCAGCCATGGCAAGTGGCAGTCGTTACTGGAAAAAGTAAGACAAGTCTTTGTAATAAATTGGAAGAGACATTTCGTGATGGAAATAAAGGTGCTATGGACTATCACTACTATCCAACAGAGTGGACTGGAGAATATAAAGAGAGAAGAAGGGATTGTGGTCTATTACTCTACTCTACCTTGGAAATAACGAGAGAGGATAAACAAAGACAATTAGATCAATGGGCGCTCAATTATCAGGCATTTAACGCACCCGTCATACTGCTTTTCTTTATGGATAGCTTTTTACAAAAGGGCTCTTATATGGATTGTGGTATGTTTATACAATCGATTATGCTATCCGCTGTTGAACATGGCCTGGCAACCTGTCCACAGGCTGCCCTTGGGGAATATCCAGATATTGTCAGAGAAGAGCTTTCTTATGCTGAAGACAAGCTATTGCTTTGTGGAATGGCGCTCGGCTATGAAGATAAATCTGAAATAGTCAATAGTTATAGAACACCCCGAAAAGAGCTAGACAATATGGTTCGTTATTTTTCTTGACAGGTTATATAAATCAAAATTAAACATTGATTATATGTACAATAATTTCAATGTCTGCTGTTATGAAAATACCAGGCAACGGATTGAATTAATTATTTAGTAATAGAAAGGAGCAAAAATTATGTCTGCAGGAATCCATAAAATTGATTTTTCATCGCCCGATGAAGTAAGAAGACCTGACAAAACCACAGTTGAGATTATCTCGATTGGCAATGTCAATGTTGCCCGAATGACTGTTCAGCCAGGCTGGATATGGTCTGAATGCATCGCACCCGTGGCCGGTACTGAAAGCTGTCAGGCACATCATCTAGGCATCGTTCAGTCAGGTCAGCTGCTCGTTAATCATGAAGACGGTAGCACTGAGACAATAAGTCCAGGAGACGTGTATGAGTGCAAACCTGGTCATCAAGCCCAGGTAGTAGGTGACGAGCCTTGCGTTATGATTGAGTTTAATAGTGAAACAGCTCAAACCTATGCAAAAGGTTAAACAAACTAAGTAAATATTAATAAGACAGGCGTTATTAATTATTAATAGTAATAATTTGCTTTAATATTACAGTTGTTTATACTAACTTATTTTATTTAATATTAATTAAATGACAAAACTTGCGATTATAGATGATGATCAAGAGATCCTTGCACTTCTCGATGAATACCTTGCAAAAAATGGGTTTGAAGTGGAAGGCTTTGCAGATGGAGAATCCTTTTTAAGTAGAGACGAAACTGAATTCAGTTTACTTATATTAGATATTGGTCTACCAGGCATAGATGGGCTTGAAATTTGTAGAAGGTTACGACAAAAATCAAGCATCCCCATTATCATGCTTACCGCTGCCAGTGATGACCTAGACCGCATATTGGGCTTGGAGTTAGGAGCAGACGACTATTTGGGCAAACCATTCAATCCTAGGGAGCTCCTGGCTCGAATTAAGGCGCTTCTCAGACGTACTCATACAGATTCCGAAGAAGATTCATCTGTTGACAAAATCGAAATAAACTATGCCGGTAGAAAAGCGTCTATAGCAGGTAAAGAACTAGAGCTAACCGGTGCCGAGTTTGATTTACTTTGCGTTTTTCACAAAAATATTGGAACCGTCTTGAGTAGGAATGAGATTGGTGAACTATTACATGGAAGAAGGATTGACCCACTTGATCGTTCCATTGATACCAATGTAAGCCGCTTACGTCAAAAGCTTAGCGATCATTTTGAAGGAGAAATTATCCAGAGCGTTCGAGGTAAGGGATATGTACTTCTTTTGAAAGAATGACAACAAAAGCCTTTAACCTTTCTTGGTTAATACCAAAAACTGTTGTAGCCAGAATGACTTCTGTGCTCTTTATTGGAATCGTTATCGCGCAACTATTGGGTGCTTGGTTGTGGGTAGAACAGCTCCAGTCATCTGAAAGAGATAGGATGGTTGAGGTGTCGGAATCAATGGGCGCCCGTATAGGTCAAACTATTGCGTTTTTTGAAGAATTACCAAAGCAGTATCGTCATATGGTTCTTGATCAGTTGCGAGATATGGGTGGCACTCGTTTCTTTGTCTCAGTAAACAAACAACATATTGATTTAGTTCCAATTGCAGAAACTGAATTTTCTTTATTGGTTCGAGAAAACTTGCAAACAAGTATGTTTGCCCAACTTGGACAAATTGATGATATGGAAATTACATTCGTCAACTTTGACAACTTAAAGATATTAACAGGTGACAACTTGATGGTTTCATTATCACCAGAATGGAAAAGATTTGCACTTCTAGAGCCTGGTGATGAAAGTCCAGTTGCCGTCATTCAATTTCCAATTGACTCAGAAGAATGGATGTATTTAGCTGCAGTCGTCCCTAAAGGAGAATTGTTGCTCGGTGTTGATTGGGTTACTGGTGAAAGAGTATTTAATCTTTTGGCAGTATCGCTTACAGTTCTGTTATTAACTTTTTTGTTTGTTCGATGGCTCGTTCTTCCACTAAAAATTTTGGCTCATCAGGCAGACCTTCTGGGTAAAGGAAGAAATCCGCGTCAGCTTGAAGAAAAAGGCTCTAAAGAGATGGTGGCAACGATAGGCGCCTTTAATTCTATGGCTATGCGTATACAAAGATTTATTGCTGATAGAGACCGCTCATTCGCAGCAATCTCTCACGACCTAAAAACACCGCTAACTCGAGCAAGACTAAGGGTTGAATCTATTAAGGATGACTCCATAAAGGAAAGTTTGATTGGAGATTTGGACTACCTCGGAACTATGGTAACTGGGAGTTTGCAAATCATATCAGATGGTATTGAATTTGAGCATACTAGTGAGATTAATTTAACTGAGATGCTGGATACAATTCTTAAAAAAGAAGAGATTCTTGGTCTCCCTATTAAATTCGATATGAAACAAAGCATTAAAATGAAAGGGCGAGCTCTTGCCCTTGAGCGTCTTTTTTCTAATTTAATCAATAACGCAATGACCTATGGAAAAGGGGTTGAAGTGAAAGGGAAAAAACTGCGCAAAGGAATACTCATAGAAATTATGGATAATGGTCCTGGATTGAGCGATGCTGACAAAGAAAATGTTTTTAAGCCATACTATCGTCTAGAACACAAACTAAGTGAGACTCATTCTGGTTTGGGGATGGGTATAGCAAGAAGTATTGCCAACATTCATGGCGGTGAGCTTGAATTGAAAGATAGATCAGGAGGTGGATTGATTGTTGAGGTTTACTTTCCTTTGTAGAATCACCTTAAAAGGTGCAATTAATAATTTGAATTTTTCAGATGTATGCTTAGGGCGCGAGTTGACTGAAGTGTTTCGACCAAAGCGAACAACAAGGAAGCAACTAGCATTAACAGCGCTAGACCAAACAAATAATTGGCAATATTATCTAGTCCAATATATAAGCAGATAATTGTAAACAAGCAAAAAATAAAGCTCAATATTCCAAAAATCTGCATTCTTTTAATATAGATTACTCTCTTCCTTAATATCTCAAGTTGGTCTTTTGTCTGCTTGTTTTTTAACTCTTTGTTGTCTTCTTTTGTCATCGACCGAATTAACACGCTGAGTGAATGTAGTCGATTTGTATAGGCTATGAATAGTAATGATATCGCTGGAAAGACGAGGGCGGGGGTTGTTATCTCCATAATTCTATTGTAAGTTGATAATTTATATCAATTCAAAAAAAATCTATAACTGTATCCAAACCACCGTACTTAATAACAACATCGCAATTTTTCTGCAATAAAGGTTTGGCGTGATATGCAACTGATAGGCCAGCAATTTTCATCATTTCTAGATCATTAGCGCCATCACCTATAGCTACGACTTGGTTTTTTTCAAGGCCGTATTGAGCACACAGTTCGTGAATGTATTGGGCCTTTGCATCAGCATCAATAACCTCGCCAATGACATTTCCCGTTAAACAGTTGTCTGCAATCTCTATATTGCTGGCTCGATAATTATCGAATCCTAGTTGATTCTTCAGACGTTCGGCAAAATACGACAGCCCGCCCGAAATTACAGCGATTTTTACATCGATTAGCTTAAAAAAATTAATGAGCTCTTGAGCACCTTTGCTCAAATTCAATTGTTCATTATAGACTTGCTCTAGGGTTTCACTTTTTGTTCCTTTAAGTAAGGAAATTTTGGATTTAAATGAGGATGTAAAATCTAAATGTCCATTCATAGCTTGCTCGGTAATTGACGACACCTTGGTGGCTATATCAGGACTTGCAATGTCGTTAATGGTTTCATTTGTAATGAGTGTTGAGTCCATATCGCTAACCAAGAGGGCGACTTGGGAGTAATCAAATGTTTTGCTAAGAAGGTTAATATCGACTTCGTAAAGTTCTCTTAACTGTTCTAAATCTGCAGAAAGATTTGTATGGATACGAAAATGACTTTTTCGTTCTTCTAGTTCTCCCTGTAGTTCATTAGCAAGTCTTTGGGCTAGAGTCGAGTTTTGACTATGCAAAATGAATGTGTTCATTTGGCTTGGGTAACTACTGTCAGCATATTCATGTTAAATCTCCTTAATAAAAAGGCAAAAAAAATACCTACTACCCCTTTAAAACAAAAGGAGTAAAAGGCATCTATACCAGTTCAGCTCAACTTCAAACTGACAAAAAAAAGTTTAGCTGTGCGTAATCATATTGGACACAGCTAAACATCAATGTTTTCTTTTAAATAACCATCATTGGCTATAAAGTGAGCATCAGTATACCTATGTCTAAAAGGAATTTTGGAGATTTTATAAATAAATTCAAGAGTGATTGAAATAGATTCACTTTTACTATAAAATATCTTTTTTTTGCGTCAGAGTAGAGCAAACTAAAAGAATCAATTTGGGGGGTTCATCCTTTAATTTGAGACCTTTTATCACACTTCATTCTAATTCAGTGTGGCAGGAGGGTAATGGCTTAGCTGGCGGCAGCTCCTCCTTTTGTTGTCGTCAGTAAAAGCTTTAATTTAACTTGGCAGTGATTAAATGATTAAAGTACAAACAATAAATAACATTTCACCGGTGGGTTTAGAAAAATTCTCTAAAGACACATACAAGGTTTCCTCTGAGCTAACAAATCCTGATGTCATCCTAGTTCGTAGCGCAACGATGCACGAAATGGAAATTGACGAAAACTTGAAAGCTGTTGGTCGCGCTGGTGTTGGGGTGAACAATATTCCTTTGCAGAAAATGAATGATCATGGAGTCGTCGTATTTAATACACCAGGAGCTAACGCAAATGCAGTTAAAGAATTAGTGATTTCATCGATGCTACTTGCAAGTCGAAATATTTGTCAGGCATGGAATTATGTGAACAATTTACCTCTCGATAATCTTAAGACAACGGTGGAAGACGGCAAGAAAAACTATTCCGGTTCAGAATTGCCAGGCAAAACTTTGGGAATTGTAGGGCTTGGCGCAATTGGCGTTGAAATCGCCAATGCAGCGCATGCATTGGGTATGGATGTTATCGGCTTTGACCCATCAATCACAAAAAAGAATGCGTGGAAGATATCTGCAGGTGTTCAGGAAGCTTTAAATATCGAAGAACTGTTCTCGAAGAGTGATTTTGTATCGTTTCATGTGCCATTAGTTGAGGGCACAAAAAATTTGTTAAATACAAAGCGCATAGCCCTGTTACCTAAAGGTGCTGTAGTTATTAATTTATCTCGAGATGGAATTGTCAATGAAGATGCCCTAATAGAAGCGCTCGATTCTGGCAAGGTAAAGTATTACGTAACCGACTTTCCTATTAACGATAAGAAAAACAATGACAGAGTGATCGCATTGCCGCACCTTGGCGCATCGACAGCGGAAGCAGAAGTTAATTGCGTAATCATGGTGGCAAAGCAAATTAAAGATTATCTTGAAAATGGAAATATTGTTAACTCGGTGAACTTTCCAGAAGCAAAGATGCCCAGGGCAGGAGAGAAGCGCTTAGCAATTACGCACAAGAATATCCCCAATATGGTTAGTCAGATTACAAACGCTATAGCCGAAGTAGGAGTCAATATTGTTGATATGCTCAACAAGTCAAGGGATGAAGTTGCCTATACTTTAATTGACCTGGAGTCTGAAATTTCTGATATGACGATTGATAATTTAAAGAAAATTGATGGTATTTTGACCTTAAGAGTGCTTCAAAAAAATTACTAGAAAATTAGATTCGAATTCGCTTTAAATTTAAAAAGGTAATCAACCAACCTGTAATGGAAGCTTGATGTGAACACAGGTGCCTTGGCCTTCTGAAAGAATCTCCAACTCCCCATCATGCAATTCAATAACGGTTTTTGCTATTGACAAACCTAGGCCACTACCTTCTCCATTTGAACCAGGCCCATGGACAAATCTTTCTAACATTTTTGGAATGAGCTCAGGGTCAATACCCACACCATAATCTTGAACATAAAGATGAGCATCGTTATTATCCAATATTATTTCAACATCAATCTTTCCGCCATTTGGACAGCCATAGACTAGTGCATTATCAATAAGATTGTCGATTGCTTCACTCAAAAACGTTTCACTACCTTGTAACTCAATTTGTTGGCTCTCTTTGCAATCTAGGGAAAGTGTTACATTCTGTTGCTGTGCTCGAAGGGCAAAGTCTGTCAATATTTCTTGAGTTAATTTAACCAAGTCAAGCGTTTGAAATTCAGACTTAATAGAGCGTTGTGAAACATGTTCCATTGAAAGCAATTGTTGAGTTAGTCTTGAAGTTTTCCTAGCAGCAATGACAACATCAGAGACTCTTTGCTTCATGCTTTCAAGGGTTTTAGAACGCTCAGCAGCTTCAGCCTGACTTTGGATGCCCGCTATTGGATTCCTTAATTGATGTGCCGCGTTGGCTATAAAGTCGTCTTTTTCACTAAAGGCGTTTCTTAATTGGTCAAATAACTTATTCATCGAATTCACCAAGCTTGATACCTCCATTGGCACAATTCGCTTTATTCTGCTTAAGTCATCAGCCGATCTTTTGATAATAGCACTTTGCAAGTCCAACAGTGGCTTGAGTCCAAATTTCACACCAAACCAAACAATCAGTGCGGTTGACATTAGCATAATCATCATTGTCACAAATGCGCTACTAGCCAACTCAAGAAGTAGACGTTTTTGACCTATCGTTGTCTGCCATACATAGATAGTAACCCAATCAGGTACATCCATAGCAGAGACAAATTCACGGGAAACGATAACTCTAACATCTTGATCGCGATAAACTGAATCGTAAAAAATAGGTATGTAGGGCTTCATTACTGAATTTGCTGGTATTTCTGGGGGGTTTGAATAACCAACATAAAGTGAGCTGCCTTTGTCATCCCTAACTTGATAGAAAATCTGATCATTTAGAGTGTCGGTAAGGGTTTCAAGTAGTTGTTCCGTAAGTAAATCACCTTCACTAATGACTACGTCACGCAAAATAACTTGCGAGATGGAATGTAGTAATTTGTCATAAATTTCCTGAGATTTTTTTTCTGAATCGTAATAAAGAGCAACGGTACCAATAGAAACTATAATCAGCAAAGGTAAAACTATTAGGAATAATAATCGGCCACGCAAAGAGGTTGCTTTTACATCCATCAGATTGCCTCATCCATCATATAACCAATTCCACGCGCAGTTGTTATTTGAATTCGATAGATACCAAGTTTTTTTCGTAAACGTGATATGCTCAATTCGACTGCATTCATGCTAATGTCAGAACCTATACCGTATTGTGTATCAGCAAGAGATGATTTTGAAATATATTGTCCTTTTTTATGCAAAAGAATTTCAAATAAAGTTAATTCTCGTCGATTAAGTTCAATTTCCTGGCTACCCAAATATAATCTTCGCGATGCTCTATTGTAGTTCAAATCACCGATTGATTCTGTTTCAGAAAGCAAATTGATATTACGTCGTGAAAGTGCACGAATTCGCGCATCGAGTTCGGCCATTTTGAAAGGCTTAACCAAATAATCGTCAGCACCGGCATCAAGCCCTTTGACACGGTCACTTGTTACGCTTCGGGCGGTCAGTATGATGATCGGGAAATGCTGTTTTCGCTTTCTGGTATTTTTGATTATTGAAATACCGTCTAATGTCGGAAGGTTGATATCAATGATTGCTAAATCCGCACCTTCATGTCTTAAATGTGCATCGGCAATACCACCGTCAAAAAAATAATCAACCGAATGACCTTCATCTAAGAGCACTTTTTCGATACCTTCGGCAAGCATTTTATTATCTTCTACTAGAACAATTCGCATTTTGTGGTTTGTTGAGTTGTTGTTGCCAAAGCCAATTCTTGTTAATAATCAAACGCGCCAAGCTCGATTTTTTGAACTTAGCATTTTCAGTGTAGAGCAAGTATAATCCTATCCAAGCTAAGAAACAAGATGAAAAATATGAAACGCATAAAGTTTATTCATAGCCTTTGCGCAGTGATAATTTCTATGTTGCTTGCAACGACGAATATTGTTTATGCCGAAGCTGACTTTAGTGGCAAGACGATTAAATGGGTAGTGCCTTTTTCTCAAGGTGGTGGTGCGGATGCGATAGCGCGATTTTTTGCCCCATTACTCGCTGAAGAATTGCTAGGTCATCCAATTGTGGAAGTGGTCAACATGCCGGGCGCAGGCTCAACCAAGGGTGCGAACTGGTTCAGCATGCAAGCACCCACCGACGGTTCAGTTATTTTTTCCACTTCTGGTTCTACACAATTCCCATTTTTATTAGGTGACCCACGTGTCAAGTATGATTATGATGACTGGGAAGTGGTTTTAGCTACTGCAACTGGCGGCGTTGCTTATCTGCCCAAAGACCTAGGTGAAAGATGGAACAAGGATCCTAAATCGGTTTTAGATACGGATTTTATTTTCGCTTCTCAAGGCCCAACTCGACTTGACCTTATTCCATTACTTGCTTGGGATATGTTGGGAATGAAAGTTGAACCGATATTTGGTATCAAGGGTCGAGCCGATGGTCGTCTGATGTTTGAACGTGGATTTGTCAATATTGACTACCAAACATCTTCCTCCTTCTTATCAAAAGTCCAACCTCTTATGGATAAAGGTGATGCTGTGCCAATTATGACATGGGGTGCTTTAGATGAACTAGGCAGTATTGTTCGCGATCCCAACTTCCCTGATATACCAACCTTTAGGGAGGTGTATTCAGAAATCCATGGCACAGAGCCATCAGGCAATGACTGGAATGCATGGAAAGCATTTTTCATTGCAGGTTTTCCTGCGCAAAAAATGGTTGTAATTGATAAAGAAGTTAACCCTGATGTCATTGAAGCGTATTCTAGAGCCTTCGAGGCAATTATAGGTCGTTTAGACTTCATAGAAATTTCCAAGAAGTATCTAGGTATCTACCACCAAGCAACGGGTGATCAAGCAAAACAATTCAAGAAAATTGCCACTCAAATAGATCCAACAGCAGTCCACTGGATTAAAGAATGGTTGAAGCTCAGTTACAATGTTGAGCTGAATAACAATTGATATGAATTATTTGTTTAGGGTATGAAGACCGCACTCACGACCTGCTTCAACCTTAGTTGGATCGAAGTAGAAAGTTTCATCAGGAAGGTTATATTTATTAAGATAAATTTTCATGTCATTGATTGTCCAGTCCAGTAATGGAGATACTTTTATTACCTCATTAGGTCCTAGAGAGACTATATCCATTTCTTGTCGGACTAAGGTTTGTTCTCTTCTGACCGCAGTCAACCAAACATCAGGATTAATTTCATTCATTGCTCGCTTAAATGGCTCAAGCTTAAATTGATCTGAGAACTCTCCATGAGATTCATCATCAATCAATGGAATTCCATTCATAACAGCATCTCTTCTTGCAGCGCTTATTAGTGGAGTATAAACAGTAAGATTCAAATCAAGCTTCTTTGTCACAGTATCAGCAAATTTATATGTTTCCAACTTGTTATATCCTGAATCTATCCATAGTATTTCTGTTTGCGGCGCGAATTGACTAACCATATGCAGTAACACAGCTTCTTGAGGGCCAAAATTTGTAGTTACAATTGCTTTCCCCTTAATTGATAGAGCCCACTTGACTATATCTTCTGCAGTTGCATCTTCTAATTTATTATTGATAGTTTTATAATCTAATGTTGATTTATTTAATTCAATAACTTCAGTTTTTTGAGAATTAATCATTCCAGCAGCAACTGTTGCGTTGCTAATCTTATCAATAAGAATGAATGATCCTAGTTTCTTATTATTAGAGAACTTCTCAATTGGCATTGAAGAATCTAGTTCTACATCTAAACGCCCAATTTCATTAAGATTTAGAGATTTTGTATGCATTTTTTTTAGTGTATTTACATCAATACGATGATGAATAATTGATACCCTAGCATTTGCACGGCGATGTCCCATTATGAGTTCATAGGTTTGATTTATTGATAAAGGTTTTTGATCCATCCAAACAACATGAGATTGAAACTTAGTTTGGTTAGTAATTGCAGAAGATTTTTTTGAATGTACAAGTAAATCACCTCTTGAAATATCTATTTCAGATGTAAGGGTTAAGGTAATCGCCATGCCAGCATGAGCATTTTCCAAGTCACCTTCGGCAGTAACTATACGTTCAATTGTTGAATCAAGTCCACTTGGTAATACTGTAACCGAATCACCCACCTTAACGGTACCTTGATTGAGTGTGCCACAGTAGCCTCGAAAATCGGCGTTAGGACGATTAACATATTGAACAGGTAATTGAAATCCTTCAGCTATCTGATTATTTGGCAGTTCTATTTTTTCGAGAAATGGTAGCAATGCTAAGTTACTGAACCAATCCATATTCTCTGATGAGTTAACAACGTTATCACCTTTAAGAGCTGATATTGGTATGAAGTTAATATTAACAAGGTTTAATTTAGTTGCAAAAGATAAAAAGTTATTTTTAATTCTATCGAAAATCTCTTTGTCATAATTTACTAGGTCCATTTTATTTATTGCAACAACAATTTGATTAATTCCCAATAATGAAACCAGATATGAGTGTCTTTTTGTTTGAGTTGTGAGACCTTTTCTTGCATCAATTAATATGACGGCAAGGTCTGAATTTGATGCCCCGGTTACCATGTTTCGAGTGTATTGCTCATGGCCAGGTGTGTCAGCAATAATAAATTTTCTTTTCGAAGTTGAAAAGTAGCGATAAGCAACATCAATGGTTATGCCTTGCTCACGCTCAGCTTGTAATCCATCCACCAAATGCGCCAAATCAAATTCTTCACCATCTTGAGCATTTTTATGTGATTTTTTGATTGCTGATAATTGGTCCTCATAGATTAGCTTTGAGTCATGTAGTAGGCGACCAATAAGCGTGGATTTTCCATCATCAACACTGCCACATGTAAGTAATCTTAATTGTGTTTTTTGCTCATGCTCTTTTAAATATAATTGAATATCATTTTCGATTAGTTCTGTTGAATGAATCATTAGAAATACCCCTCTGCTTTTTTAAATTCCATTGAGCTAGATTGATCTGAGTCTATTAGGCGACCTTGTCGTTCTGAATTTTTAGAAAGAAGTGTTTCTTGAATAATATCAGTAAGTGTGGTTGCTTTTGATTTAATAGCACCAGTAAGAGGGTAGCACCCTAAGGTTCTGAATCGAACCCATTCATCAGTTGGAACTTCATCGACTTTAAGTTGCATACGATCATCATCAACCATAATTTTGACACCATCTCTCTCAACTACAGGTCTTGGTGCAGCAAAGTAAAGAGGCACAAGTTCTATTTGCTCAAGGTAAATATATTGCCAAATATCGAGCTCTGTCCAGTTTGATATAGGAAAAACACGAATGCTTTCTCCTTTGTTAATACGTGTATTGTATAAATTCCAAAGTTCAGGTCGTTGATTTTTAGGGTCCCATCGATGCTTATCAGTACGAAATGAAAATACACGTTCCTTTGCTCTTGAGGATTCTTCATCTCTTCGAGCGCCGCCTAAGGCAGCATCAAAACCGTACTTATCAAGAGCTTGTTTGAGTGCATCAGTTTTCATGACGTCGGTATGTATTTTTGATCCATGCTCAAAAGGGTTGATGTTCATTTTTAATCCATCTGGATTAGTGTAAGTAATTAGCTCCATGCCAGACTCTTTGGCAGCTTTGTCTCTAAATTCAATCATCTCACGAAACTTCCAGGTAGTGTCAACATGCAATAGTGGAAAAGGAGGTATTGCAGGAAAAAACGCCTTTTTGGCTAGATGTAACATTACTGATGAATCTTTGCCGACCGAATAAAGCATAGCAGGGTTTTTAAATTCTGCCACTACCTCTCGGAAGATGTGAATGCTTTCAGCTTCTAATTCCTTTAAGTGGGTTATGCGATGTTTTGGTAATGAGTGCATATATACGATCCTTTTTTGTTTATCTAAGTGTTATTCAAGTCAAAAATTTTGGAAAGTATAGTATTAAATTCTATTAATTTAATATAATTAAAAAAAATAATATTTATATTTCACATAAATAGCAAATATATAGAAATATTTTCTATTATCATTAAATATATTGAAAATGTAATTGGATTATATGTATGACACCGACGTTTCTGCTTATGGCATAGGCCAGCAAGTTGACACGCCTGCAACGCTATAATGATATTGAGAGCTTGGGTCTAATAGTTGATTTAAATTAATTAATTTTTTCGAACAAATATTTATAGTATAATTCTGTTGCATTTTCATCCGCTGTTGGATGAACAATCAGAATAAAGACGTTCGTATATCTTTCTAGTATTTTTAGAGGGGTTACGAACTTTTTTTTTGACTAAGGAAAACATTCCAATTGCATTTTCATCCGACGAAGGATGAACAATCAGAATAAAGACGTTCGTATATCTTTCTAGTACTTTTAGAGGGGTTACGAACTTTTTTTTTGACTAAGGAAAACGATTCCATTAGTGTTTTCATCCGACGAAGGATGAACAATCAGAATAAAGACGTTCGTATATCTTTCTAGTACTGTTAGAGGGGTTACGAATTTATTTATTTAAAAATAACAATTTAACAATTTTTGTTCGATTGTTCAATATTAATCTTTTCGGAGAAAATAATGAAACTATATAAAGATATAAGTAAGATTGCAATGGTTGCCAGTTTGGTTACTGCTATAAGTGGACCAACCTTTGCAGCAGATACAATTAAAGTGGGTGTCCTTCACTCATTATCAGGAACCATGGCAATTAGTGAAACAACATTAAAAGATACAATGTTGATGCTAATTGAAGACCAAAACAAAAAAGGTGGTGTTCTTGGGAGACAATTAGAGGCAATAGTAGTTGACCCTGCGTCAAACTGGCCTTTATTTGCCGAAAAAGCACGAGGTTTGATTGAAAAAGACAACGTCGATGTAATTTTCGGTTCGTGGACTTCTGTTTCTAGAAAGTCTGTTCTTCCCGTAATTGAAGAATTGAATAGTGTGTTTTTCTATCCAGTTCAATATGAAGGTGAAGAGTCATCTAAAAACGTGTTTTATACAGGAGCAGCTCCTAACCAACAAGCAATCCCAGCCGTGGATTATTTGATGAATGATCTTGGTGTTGAGCGTTGGGTTCTTGCCGGTACCGACTATGTATACCCGCGTACTACGAATAAAATTCTTAAAGCCTATCTAAAAGCAAATGGTGTTGCTGATTCAGATATTATGGTTAATTACACGCCTTTCGGTCATTCTGATTGGCAAACAATTGTATCTGACATTAAATCCTTTGGTTCAGAGGGTAAGCAGACTGCTGTGGTGTCTACCATTAATGGTGATGCAAACGTCCCTTTCTATAAAGAATTAGGTAACCAAGATATTGATGCATCTGATATCCCTGTGGTTGCATTCTCTGTTGGCGAGGAGGAGCTTTCTGGTTTAGATACTACTCCACTTGTTGGCCATCTTGCAGCATGGAACTACTTTATGAGTGTTGATGCAGGCGTAAATGATGAGTTTATTGAGAAATGGACTTCATTTATTGGAGATGATGAGAGAGTAACTAACGACCCAATGGAAGCGCACTATATTGGTTTTAATATGTGGGTTAAAGCGGTTGAGAAGGCAGGATCAGCAGATCCTGAAGCTGTACAAGAGGCTATTATCGGCATAACTACAGCTAACCTATCAGGCGGTGTTTCCGCAATGATGCCCAATCATCATATTACCAAGCCAGTATTAATTGGTGAGATTCAGGCAGACGGTCAATTTGACATTATTTGGGAAACATCAGGTCTTGTTGCCGGTGATGCATGGTCAGATTTTTTACCAGGATCTAAGGACTTGATATCTGATTGGAGAAGTCCATTAGGTTGTGGAAACTACAACGTTAAAACAGCTAAGTGTTCTGGCCAGAATTACTAAATTCTGGATTATAAGAAATAAATGGCGCCATCAAATGGTGGTGCCATTTAACAAAATAATGAAATACAAAAATTTTCTGTCTTGGCAACGTTTTGCAAGCTTTCTCTCTATATTTTTTCTTATAGTGGGAGTCTTTTCGCCTTTGCAGAGTTTTGCCAAGGAAGAGAATTTTCAAGACCTTCTAGATCAATTGTCAACTAAAGATTTTTCAGAAAAATTCAACATTGTTGAAGAGATTGTGCTGAAGAATAATCCCGAAACTAAATTTATTCTTAATTCATTGTTAGAGGGAAAAATTTACTCAATTAAAAGTACAAAAAAAGTTGTTCTTGCTGTCAAAGAGAACAAAAAATATACAACTACCGATTTAGTCAACAACGAGCCTTTAGAGGTCTTTACTAAGAGTGAAGTTACCAAGGTCAGAATTAACAATAAGATTCGCAAAAAAATTAAAACCAGTCTCGCATTACTAGACTTAACTCATGCAGATGAATCGATCCGGTTAGGCGCGGTTAAGAGTACTTACAAAAGTATCAGCAAGGAAGTTGTTAATACAATGCAATTGTTGCTCAAAACAGAGGAAAGTGAAGATGTAAGAAATTCCATGTTTGTTGTTGTTAGTATTTACAATTTGAACAGTGATAATCCCTCAGAACGTATTAAGGCAATCGAGAGTCTAGAGGGTAATTTAGAGCCTATCGTCAAAGTACAGCTAAAGAAACTAATAGATAATGATTTGGATGAAGGAGTCAGGCTAAAGGCACAAAAGGCGTTGGAAATAATTGACTCGAGAATAAACATTTTTAAAACCTTCGAAACCTTATTTTTTGGCTTAAGTTTCGGCTCTGTACTAATCCTCGCGGCAATTGGTTTGGCAATTACTTTTGGGGTAATGGGTGTGATTAATATGGCCCACGGTGAATTAATTATGTTAGGGGCATACACCACCTACGTTGTCCAATTGCTGATGCCAAGTCATATTGGATTGTCAATTTTTGTAGCAATTCCTGCGGCATTTTTAGTTTCTGCTCTAGTTGGCATAATAATTGAGAGAGGGGTTATTCGTCTCTTGCATGGTAGGGTGCTAGAAACCTTGCTTGCCACGTTTGGTGTGAGTTTAGTGTTGCAGCAAATTGTACGCACAATATTCTCGCCATTAAATCGTGCGGTAAAAACCCCAGAATGGATGTCAGGCGCTTTAGAGATTAACGGCATCCTGTCCTTGACCTGGAATCGGTTATATATTATAGCTTTTTGTTTAATTGTTTTTACTGTCCTGATCATGGTTTTGAAGAAAACCTCATTGGGTTTGCAAGTACGGGCTGTCTCTCAAGATAGAAGCATGGCACGTGCAATGGGGGTTCGTTCAAATTGGGTTGATGCAATGACATTTGGTCTAGGATCTGGGGTCGCCGGGATTGCTGGTGTGGCATTATCGCAATTAACAAACGTTGGTCCAAATCTAGGCCAAGCTTATATTATTGATTCATTCATGGTGGTGGTTTTTGGTGGTGTGGGTAATTTGTGGGGTACTTTAATCAGTGGATTTGGTTTGGGTGTCATTAACAAATTTATGGAGCCCTGGGCGGGCGCTGTTCTGGCTAAAGTTTTAATATTAATATTCATTATATTATTTATTCAAAAAAGACCCAGAGGCCTGTTTCCCCAGAAAGGAAGATCTGCGGAGGCGAATTAATGTTACTTTTTAGAATTATAAGGAACGACACTGGAGGCAAGATATTTCTATCGATTCTATTGGCAGTTACGGTATTGGTGCCGTTACTTAATTTGGCACTTCCTACAGATAATCCTTTTCATATCTCCTCCTATACAGTTACTATTTTAGGCAAGTACTTAACTTATGCGCTATTGGCAGTTGCTGTTGACCTTGTATGGGGTTACTTGGGTATTTTAAGTCTTGGGCATGGTGCATTTTTCGCCTTAGGCGGCTATATGATGGGTATGTATCTTATGAGGCAAATTGGTGATAGAGGCGTGTATGGAGATCCAATATTGCCCGACTTTATGGTTTTTCTTGACTGGAAAGAGCTGCCATGGTTTTGGCATGGTTTTGACCAATTTTGGTTTGCAGTGATTATGGTGATGCTCATTCCAGGAATATTAGCCTTTATATTTGGCTGGTTTGCGTTTCGCTCTAGAGTTACTGGTGTTTATTTGTCTATTATGACGCAGGCTATGGTTTATGCACTAATGCTGTCTTTTTTCAGGAACGAATTAGGTTTTGGAGGCAATAACGGGCTGACTGATTTTAAAGACATCTTGGGGTTTAGTTTGCAATTTGACAGCACTCGGGCAGGATTGTTTGTAGCATCATCAGTGGCTCTGGCTGCAGGTTATTTAATGAGTAGGGCAATCACCAATTCACGTTTAGGACGTGTTGCCGTAGCGATTAGAGATGCCGAAGATAGAGTGAGGTTTATTGGTTATCGCGTTGAATATGTCAAATTATTTATATTTACAATTTCGGCCGTTTTAGCCGGCATTGCGGGTGCACTATATGTGCCTCAAATAGGTATTATAAATCCAGGAGAGTTTTCCCCCATTAATTCTATTGAAATCGTTATATGGGTGGCAATTGGTGGTCGATACACGCTGTATGGCGGTGTAATTGGTGCGTTATTAGTAAATTATTCAAAAACCGTCCTTACAAGTGCGATACCGGAAATTTGGCTGTTTGTCTTGGGTGGCTTATTTATTGCAGTAACCATGTTTCTTCCCAAAGGCATTGCAGGATTATTAAGTAAGAGGGGTACTAAACGATGGTAGCGTCACGATATGGTCCACCAAAAATTCGCCCTTTTTTTGAAAAATCAGCACCCACAAGAAATATAGATTTACATAAAGATATCGCTCTTTATCTCGAAAACATTACAGTCAGTTTTGACGGTTTTAAAGCAATAGATTCTCTAAGCTTGTATATTAAAAAAAATGAATTGCGTTGTATTATCGGTCCCAATGGCGCTGGAAAAACAACCATGATGGACATTATTACCGGAAAAACTCGTCCCAACTCCGGCACTGCATGGTTTGGCCAAAACTTTAATCTGTTACTTCATTCTGAAGACCAGATTGCAAGAGCTGGTGTCGGCAGAAAGTTTCAAAAGCCTACAGTTTTTGAAAATTTAACAGTTTTTGAAAACTTAGAATTAGCTATGGATAGTGATAAGCGTGTTTTTCCGACATTATTTGCACAGCTAACTCGTGTAGAAGATGAGTCAATCGAAGTGGTCATGGAAAAAATTAATCTTACAGATTTGAGTGAAGAGCGTGCCGGATCGCTTTCTCATGGTCAAAAACAGTGGCTAGAAATTGGCATGTTATTAATGCAGAATGCACAACTCCTATTAATTGATGAGCCAGCAGCAGGAATGACACACCAAGAAATGGGTAAAACTGTTGAACTTCTACAGGCCCTAAAGGAAAAACATACTATCATTGTTGTCGAGCATGATATGGACTTTGTAAGGTCGCTTGAAAGTCCTGTGACTGTCTTGCATCAAGGAAAGGTTTTAGCTGAAGGTGACATGAATAAAATTCAGAATGATCCAAACGTTATCGAAGTCTATTTGGGTGAGTAGAATGATTGAAATTAAGAAATTGAACCAGTACTATGGTGAAAGTCATACCCTACGGGACTTGAACCTTAACATTATTGAAGGTGACTGTATTGCTATAATGGGACGTAATGGAGTTGGCAAAACGACACTAGTCGAAAGTATTATGGGCCTTCTTCATATAAAGAGCGGAATTATTAATTTCCAGGGTGTTGACATTTCTAATAGGCCTTCTGAAAGTAGGGCCCCGATGGGTATCGGTTATGTGCCTCAGGGAAGAAGAATTTTCCCGCTCTTAACTGTTGAGGAGAATTTAAAAATTGGGTTGCCGGCAAGAAACGATAAGTCGAATGTAATACCGGAATTTATTTATGAACTTTTTCCTGTGCTAAAAGATATGCTTGAACGTCGAGGTGGCGATTTGTCAGGAGGACAGCAGCAACAGCTAGCGATTGGAAGAGCACTGGTTATTGATCCAAAGTTATTGATATTAGATGAACCTACTGAAGGTATCCAGCCAAATGTAGTTATTGAAATTTGCGATATTATTCGAAAATTAAATACAGAAAGGGGAGTGACTGTAATTCTAGTGGAACAGAAATTACCAATCGCCAGAAGGGTTACTGACAAGTTTGCTATACTTGACAGGGGATCAAATGTCTATTCCGGCTTAATGAGGGAATTAGACGATAAGTTAATCAAACAATATTTAACCGTATAGGGGGGCATAAGCATGTTGAGAAGAATTAGAAGATCTATTAATACCGTATTGCCGTTATTAATCACAACGCCAGTATTTGCTCATGAGTCATTCGATCACATGCTTGGCTATAGGCATGGAACACACAATTCGTTGGAGTTTGTAGGTATTGTATTCGCAATTGCTGCTCTTTTTTTATTGCTAGTCTTTTTCCGAAAGGGCGAAAAAAGACAGTAAGTAAGTGATGTTTGTATCTTCATAATAGGCAAGTTTTATGAGTAACAATATACAACAGGGGTGGATTGCCGAATTAGAATTAAACTTTTCTGCAAGTAGATCTAAAACTTTTCTCTCAAAAAGAAAGCACATAGGCCCACTGACTATCCAGCGACCTTTTTATCCGGAAGAGGGTTTGTGCCATCTATATTTATTACATCCGCCAGGAGGCGTAGTCGGTGGTGATCAACTCTCAATTGGAGTTAAAACTGATTCTGATTCTAGCGCTTTAATAACAAACCCTGGTGCAACAAAGATTTATCGTAGCAATGGTCATAAGCGCTCTACCATAAATCAGAATTTTACCGTTTCTAACAATAGTTCGCTTGAGTGGCTACCGATGGAAACTATTATTTTTCCTGGTGCCAGATCAAAATTTTCTACCAGTTTTTCGTTATCTGGCAACGCAAGAGTTGCTGCTTGGGAGATTCATTGTCTGGGTAGGCCGGTAATTAATGAGTCTTTTAGTTCTGGGAAATTAGAATTTAGCTTTGAATTGTGGCGAGATGAAAGCCCCATCTTGCTTGACAAATTAATCATTGATAAATCTGAACTAGAGAATGCAGTTGGTCTCAGGGGGTATCCAGTTTTTGGCACATTTATTATTAGTAATTCAAGTAATGAGGTATTGGATTTAGTTCGCACCAAGCTATTTGAGAGCGATGATTGTGTTTATGGAGCAACTCAGATTGAAGACATTATCATCATCAGGTGTCTCTCCAGAAGGACTCATTTGGTTCAAGATTTTTTTAGGGAGGTTTGGCAGAGAATTCGGCCATTGGTTTTTGATAGAGAGGCATCAATACCCAGAATTTGGGCAACATAACATAAAGGTATAGATATGGATTTAACACCTCGAGAAAAAGACAAATTAATAATATTTACTGCAGCCTTATTGGCGCGACAGCGCAAAGAGAGAGGAGTTAAGTTAAATTATCCAGAGTCTATAGCTTATATTTCATCCGCTATATTGGAGGGTGCGCGAGATGGTAAAAGTGTAGCAGAGTTGATGTCGTATGGTCGACAACTGCTGACAACAGACGATGTGATGCAAGGAGTGGCTTCGATGATATCTGATATTCAGGTTGAGGCTACCTTCCCAGATGGGACGAAACTTGTTACTGTTCACAATCCTATTCAACCTACTAAAGAGGTTGTCGATATTGATCAACAACTAGATGAAGTATTAATTCCAGGAGAAGTGTTAATCAATATGTCTGACGAGATAGAGATTAATTTGAACAGGAAACGTATTAGAATTTTAGTAGCAAACCATGGGGATAGGCCTATTCAAGTTGGCTCCCATTATCATTTTTTTGAGACGAACTCAGCGCTATATTTTGATAGAGACAAAACCAAGGGTTTTAGATTAAATATCCCCTCCGGAACAGCGGTAAGATTTGAGCCTGGACAGGAGCGTAAAGTGGAATTAGTTGAATATGATGGGAAAAAAGTTGTGCAAGGTTTTAACGCTAAAGTTATGGGGAAATTATGAGTAGTATTTCAAGAAAAGCTTATTCTGAGATGTATGGTCCTACAACGGGTGACAGGGTTCGTTTAGGAGATACTGAACTTTTTATTGAGGTAGAAAGCGATTTCACCACCTATGGTGAAGAGGTTAAATTTGGCGGTGGAAAAGTGATTCGCGACGGCATGGGACAAAGTCAATTATGTAGTAAGGATGTTGTTGATATGGTAATTACCAATGCTCTTATTCTTGATCATTGGGGCATCGTAAAGGCAGATATAGGTATCAAAGATGGACGTATTAGAGGTATAGGAAAAGCAGGTAATCCAGATGTACAGCCAAATATTGATATCGCAATTGGTGCGGGGACTGATGTCATTGCTGCAGAAGGACAAATTGTAACAGCGGGCGGTATTGATGCACACATCCATTTTATCTGTCCACAACAGGTTGAAGATGCACTGATGTCGGGCATAACTACAATGCTAGGTGGGGGAACAGGTCCTTCGGCAGGAACTAATGCCACAACATGCACTCCAGGACCATGGAACATTCACCGGATGTTGGAAGCAGCTGAAGATTTACCGATGAACTTGGGCTTTATGGGCAAAGGAAATGTAAGCCTACCCCAACCATTGGAAGAGCAGGTGTTAGCTGGAGCAATGGGCTTAAAACTTCATGAGGACTGGGGAACAACCCCCGCTGCCATTGACAATTGCTTGTCAGTTGCTGAAAATTATGATATTCAGGTTGCGATTCACACTGATACATTAAATGAATCAGGCTTTGTTGAAGATACGATAGCCGCTTTTAAGGGTCGCGCTATCCATACCTATCATACTGAAGGTGCGGGTGGAGGCCATGCGCCAGATATTATTAGAGCTTGTGGCTATAGTAACGTACTACCATCCTCGACTAACCCGACGAGACCATATACTGTTAATACGGTTGATGAGCATCTAGATATGCTCATGGTTTGTCACCATTTGGATCCATCAATAGCAGAAGACGTTGCGTTTGCTGAATCGCGCATACGACGAGAAACAATTGCGGCAGAGGATATTCTTCACGACTTGGGTGCATTCTCCATGATCGCTTCAGATTCGCAGGCAATGGGTCGTATTGGAGAAGTGATTATTAGGACTTGGCAGACAGCCAATAAAATGAAAATCCAGCGTGGACTGTTAAAGGGGGAAATTTCTGATCATGACAACTTTAGGGCCAAGAGATACGTTGCTAAATATACAATTAATCCGGCTATAACACAGGGTATAGCACATGAAGTGGGGTCGGTAGAAGTTGGAAAATTAGCGGATTTGGTCTTATGGAAACCTAAATTCTTTGGCGCAAAACCTGGTTTAATTATTAAAGGAGGCATGATTGTTGCTGCCCCTATGGGGGATCCCAATGCCTCAATACCAACGCCTCAGCCAGTTCACTATAGAAAGATGTTTGGATCTCTTGGAGCTGCCAGATGTAGCACTAGAATGACATTCTTATCGCAGGCAAGCATTAATAACGGTATTGTTGACCATCTCCAGCTTAAATCATTGATAGGCTCAGTAAAAAACTGTAGAACCGTTATGAAATCGTCAATGATTCATAATGACTATCAGCCCAATATTGAAGTTGACCCGCAAACCTATGAAGTAAAAGCAGACGGAATTTTATTGACTTGTGAACCAGCAGATAGACTGGCTCTGGCTCAGCGATATTTCTTATTTTAATGATGAAAGAATTTATTAAAAAAATTACCAGATCTAAAAAGATAGATGGAACGGTAACCCTTACGTTAGAGCAAAGAGCAAGAAGTCGACTTAAAGCGTGTTTAGATGGTGGAGAGGACGTTGGCGTTTTTATGCAAAGAGGTAGCGTGCTTGAGCATGGTGATTTGATTGCAACAGAAGATGGTTTTGTTGCTCGAGTTATAGCCGCCTCAGAAAAACTCTCATCAATATATACGAATGACTCATTATTGCTAGCACGTGCTTGCTATCATCTTGGCAATCGTCATGTCGAGTTACAGATTACTCAGAAAAGCGTACATTATAGACATGACCATGTTCTGGATGAAATGCTAAAAAGCTTTGGACTCAATGTGATTTCAGAGTCCCTTCCTTTCCAGCCAGAAAAAGGCGCATATAATTCTCACTCTACTGGTCATGGCCATCATCAAGAACACTGAACAGCTTAGGTTGTTAAGACTAATGAGTTTAATGAGCCCAACACTTCCAATTGGCGGATTTAGCTATTCCCAGGGTATCGAAAAAGCTGTTGAAGATAGATGGATTGTTGATATGGATAGCTCTTATCAGTGGCTCCGTGGGCAGCTTTGTTGTGGATTGGCTTATACGGACCTTCCTATACTAAGAATGCTTTATGGTGCATGCGATTGCGGCAACAAAGATGGAGCACTTAGATGGAGTAAAATGTTGTTGGCTTGTCGAGAAACGAGCGAATTGAGGCAGGAAGAGGTTAATCGTGGCCGCGCATTAAGTAAAGTTATTGAAGGACTCGAGGATTCAATAACTGACGGATGGGAAAATGTTATCAGCACAAATCATTTATCTGGATTGGCATTGATCGGCACCTATTGGAAAATACCTATTAGTGAGTTGTTGTTGGGTTATAGCTGGTCTTGGCTTGAAAATCAAGTATCGGCTGTTGTGAAAATTATTCCACTTGGACAGACACAAGGCCAGCAATTACTTCACAAACTACTAGAATTAGTTCCAGACATTATCAAGCAATCGATGTTGTTAGAAGAGTTTGATATTGGTAGGTCTCAGCCTGCATTGGCAATTGCCAGCAGTCTGCACGAAACACAATACACAAGAATTTTTAGATCATAGGAGGAGAAAGTGAGCAACAAACAACCACTACGTATTGGCATTGGCGGTCCAGTTGGGTCAGGAAAGACGGCACTTTTAGATTTATTATGCAAGGCCATGCGAGATATTTATCAAATAGCTGTTGTAACTAACGATATTTATACCCAAGAGGATGCAATGTTTTTAACAGCAAGTAACGCTTTGGCAGCAGAACGGATCATTGGTGTGGAAACTGGCGGTTGTCCTCATACGGCGATTAGAGAAGATGCCTCAATGAATCTAGCCGCTATTGAAGACTTGAGTCAAAAATTTGATGATTTAGATATTATTTTTGTCGAAAGTGGTGGTGATAATTTATCGGCTACTTTTAGTCCTGAGTTGGCAGATATTACTATTTATGTGATTGATGTTAGCGAGGGTGAGAAGATACCAAGAAAAGGCGGCCCAGGTATTACGCGTTCAGATTTATTGGTTATTAACAAAATTGATTTGGCGCCCTATGTGGGAGCTTCTTTGGAAATTATGGAAAGTGATACTAAGAGAATGAGGGGAGAGAAACAGTTTGTATTTACAAATCTTAAAGAATCCATTGGTCTTGAAACAATTATTAGTTTTATTGTAGAAGAGGGGATGTTGTAGTTTCTGCCTAATTTATTTCTAGCTAGGATTTTTTTTATTTCTGACAGGTTGTTGACAGGTTACAAGATTATTATCTTCGTAACCGAACCAAATAATATTTGATTGTTCGTTTTATAGTTAGATATTAATTGGGCTTGTATTGAATAAAGGTTTCATTTCGTAGAGAGAGGCCTCATTCTAGATAGCGTTAACTTTGTTATAAAACCAACGGTTTTTTGCTGATTTAACTTTGGTATTCTGCTCAATGGTGGGCAGAATAAACTACAAAGGAGTAAGTAATTATGAAAAAAATATTCATAAAAATTCTATCCCTAATGTTTATGTTTGGCGCTCTTTCAACTTCAGCAATTGCCGTTGATAAACTGCATTTTGTTGTTCCTGGCGGCGCTGGAGGTGGATGGGATGGATGCGCTAGAGGTACCGGAGAGGCTTTGGTTAAATCTGGTCTACTCGAGTCAGCTTCATTTGAAAACATGTCCGGTGGCGGTGGCGGTAAGGCACTAGCTTGGATGATTAAAACACAACCTAAAAACACTATTATGGTGCAATCAACACCGATTGTGCTTCGTTCGATTAGTCGTCATTCAGGATATGTGTCTGATAGTGCAGCAAGTGGCGTTTTGTCTTTTAAAGATGTAACCCCAATTGCCGGAAT
>Ga0207964_1000130_pt1 | contig 25734 bp, 3 predicted proteins | sample Knorr_S23_td_250_FD_185608 | JGI IMG/M metagenome (GOLD analysis project Ga0207964, IMG submission 185608) | Marine microbial communities from Southern Atlantic Ocean transect - Knorr_S23_td_250_ad_251m_LV_A (SPAdes) (version 2) | ecosystem: Environmental > Aquatic > Marine > Oceanic | place...
TGGCAGTCAGATCAAGCCCAAAGGTGTTAATCTCAATCGGTTCTAATCCTCCGGTTATGCTCAACTCTAAAGATCCAAAGCCATTTTTACAAGTAGGGTTGTTTACCACGTAATCAACTTCTAATGGGTAGAAACATGTTGAATCGTCTTCTGTAGCCAATGGGTTATAATTCACTGCCGGAGCATCAGCATCCGTACAACCGTCCACTTCCAATTCATCACAAACACCGTCCGAATCTATATCCGAAAGACACACAGAATCACAATCGTAATATAAACTTGCAAATGAACATCCCTTGCTCACATTTGCTGTAGAATCGTAATTACATGCGAGCTCATTCATACAACCCCAATACTCACAATCATCAGCAATGTTCGCCACATCCAAATAATTATCTGCCTCAGGTTCCATACAACCTGTAAAGAAACAGTCATCTCCTTGCTGGGTATTGGCCTCTGAATTGTAATTATCTGCAGTATCTGCCATACATCCATAAATAAATTGTTCACAAGATGCATCATCCTTTGTCGCTAACGAATCGTAATTAAACATATTATCATAAGTACAACCTAAACGAATACAAGAGCTATCATCAATCGTAGCTAAATCATCATAGTTATCGGCCCAAGTTGACATACAGCCCAATCGATCACAAGATTCATCATCAGTCGTAGCCAGATCATCATAGTTATCTGCCCAAACTGATATACAGCCCAATCGATCACAGGATTCATCATCAGTCGTAGCCAGATCATCATAGTTATCTGCCCAAGCTGACATACAGCCCAATCGATCACAGGATTCATCATCAGTCGTAGCCAGATCATCATAGTTATCTGCCCAAGCTGACATACAGCCCAATCGATCACAGGATCCATCATCAGTCGTGGCCAGATTATCATAGTTATCGGCCCAAGCTGACATACAGCCCAATCGATCACAGGACCCATCATCTGATGTTGCATTCTCGTCATAATTATCGGCCCAAGCTGACATACAAGCAACCAATTCACAGGATCCATCATCAGTCGTAGCTAAATCATCATAGTTATCTGCCCAAGCTGATATACAGCCCAATCGATCACAGGATTCATCATCAGTCGTAGCCAGATCATCATAGTTATCTGCCCAAGCTGACATACAGCCCAATCGATCACAGGATCCATCATCAGTCGTAGCCAGATCATCATAGCCATCAGCCCAGGCTGACATACAGCCCAATCGATCACAAGACCCATCATCAGTCGTAGCCAGATCATCATAGTTATCTGCCCAAACTGATATACAGCCCAATCGATCACAGGATTCATCATCAGTCGTAGCCAGATCATCATAGTTATCGGCCCAAGCTGACATACAGCCCAATCGATCACAAGACCCATCATCAGTCGTTGCTAAATCGTCATAATTATCTGCCCAAGCTGACATACAGCCCAATCGATCACAAGATCCATCATCAGTCGTAGCCAGATCATCATAGTTGTCGGCCCAAGCTGACATACAGCCCAATCGATCACAAGACCCATCATCAGTCGTAGCCAGATCATCATAGTTATCGGCCCAAGGTGAGGTACAGCCCAATCGATTACAGGAACCATCATCGGTCGTGGCTATATTATCATAGTTATCAGCCCAAACTGACATACAGCCCAATCGATCACAAGATCCATCATCAGTCGTAGCTAAATCATCATAGTTATCGGCCCAAGCAGACATACAGCCCAATCGATCACAAGATCCATCATCTACATTTGCATCAACATTGTAATTGTCTGCCCAATCGCTGGTACAACCCTCAACAATAATCGTTGTACATAAATCAGAATTTAAGATGTTTGCTATAGGATTATACTCTAAGAAAGTGTCGTAAACACATCCCTCTGAAACAGATATCGTACACGAACCATCATCAAGGTTAACATCTGAGTTAATCGGATTTCCTAGTACGTAGAAGCCTGAAGATAATTGCGTGTAGTGCCAGTACTCCAACATGGTAGCATCTGTACATCCATAAACCTTCTCGGTAATACATGAGGTCGGATCAGCAAAATTCGCTTCAGGGTTAAATTCTATGTAGAATGCATTTGTACAACCTGATACAACTTCGATACACGAATCGTCATCAATGTTTGCATACTGATTATAATTTAGTTTTGTATCATCGGTACAGCCTTCTACTATCAAATCATCACAAGTACCATCATCAAAGTTTGCAATGGCATTATATTCAATGTATGCCAAGTCCATACATCCTGGAATTAATTCAATACAAGAACCATCATTTTCATTTGCATTAGCATTGTAGTTTAATGCCGTAGAATCCATACAACCGGTAATAATGAATATTTCACAAGTAAAGTTATCCTGATTCGCCAAAGGGTTATATTCCATGTATTGTGAATCGATACAACCAAATACATCCGTCGAATTCATATCACAGGAGCCATCTTCTGTATTCGCTTGCGGATTATAGTTTGGATAGTGGTCATAAATACATCCATAAACCGTACACATATCCGGATTGTGGGTGTTAATATCCGCCATAAGATCCCCGATTGGAGCATCATAATTATCTGCATTTATATCGGTACAGCCTTCAATAACCGGATAACATGAGCTATCATCTGTGTTGGCATCTGAATCAAAGTTATAAGCTGTAACATCTGTACAACCAAATACAATCGGAATCACACAAGAACCGTTATCGGTTGTTACGGATGAATCGTATTCCATGAAATTAGAATCCGTACATCCAAAGACTTCTTCAGAATCCCAGCTACACGAGCCATCATCACCTGTAGCCTCAGGGTTGTAATTAGGGAATAAGCTAACTGTACAACCTGAAATAATACAAGACTCATCATTATCGGTTGCATCAACATCAAAGTTAGGAGCTGTTGGATTCGTACACCCATTAATGATACATGAACCATCATCTGCATTTGCCAGGTCATTAAAATTCGTTGCTTCAGCATCCATACAGCCTTCCACTGCTTCAATACATGAATCATCATCTTCATTTGCCAGGTCATTAAAATTTATTGCCTCAGCATCCATACAGCCTTCTACTATTTCAATACATGAACCATCATCTGTATTCGCAATCGGGTTAAAGTTTAATGCCGTATCATCAATACATCCATAAACAATATCAGCACAAGAATTATCATCCGTATTAGCTAATTCATTGTAGTTAAATAGATCCGGATTCATACATCCATAAATAAATGAAATACACGAACCATCATTTATATTCGCATCTGGATCAAAATTAAACATCGTAGAGTCGGTACATCCTTCAACCTTACAAGAACCATCATCCTGATTGGCTTGATCATTATAATTATTTGCATCCGAATTCATGCAACCCAAAATGTTACATAAGCCATCATCTACATTCGCTAAAACATTAAAATTATTAGCCAATGAATTAGTACAACCTTCAACAATTAAAGTAAGACAAGTACCATCATTCATATTTGCGATTTCATCAAATTCTAAATAAGAAGAATTTGTACAACCTAAATATTCACATGAAGCAGCATCTGTTGCACTCACATCATAGTTGTCTGCATTCTCTTCCATACAACCTACAACTTCATCAGCATCACATACGCCGTCAGAATCAATATCATCTACACAATCACCTTCACAATCGTATCCGACTTCAGTATATTCACAAGCAACAATATTGGTTGCATTTAAATTAAAGTTACATGCTGTTTCATCTAAACAACCTTCTATTTCCAACTCATCACAAATTCCATCAACATCTACATCAGACAAACAATTTCCATCACAATCGTAGTATGCTTCTGCATAGGTACATGAACCGTTGTTTACATTGGCTGTAACATCAAAATTACATGCATCATCGTCGATACAACCTCCGTACTCACATGAGCCATCGTCCTGCGTTGCATTCGCATCGTAGTTATCGGCAGATGCATCCATACATCCCGAGTACACACAAGAATGGTCTGATGTATTCGCCAGCACATCAAAGTTACTCGCCGTTGCTTCCATACAACCATAAACAATCAGGGTCACACAAGAACCATCATCTGAAGTAGCCAGGGCATCGTATTCCATGTAATTTAGATCCGTACATCCCAATACCGGCTCATATTGACATGAACCATCATTGGTATTTGCAAGCTCATCATAATTGCTTGCTTCCGAATCTGTACAACCATTAATGACCTCGTAGTAACACGAAGCATCATCCGTATTCGCCAGAGCCGTGTAATTAAGTGCATTAATATCTGTACATCCGTAAACGATAGCCGTTAAACACAGATTTGAATTAGATGCATTGGCATTTTCATCAAACTCAATATAACCTTCATCCATACAACCTACAATAGCATCTTCAGGAGCAATACATGAACCATCGTCTGTGCTTGCTTCTGAGTCATAATTTATAGCTGTAGGGTCTGTACAGCCATAAGTATAGGTACAAACCTCATTATTTACGTCAAAATCCGACAATAATGATGCGTCATAAAATGAACTTGAAGGATCTAAATATGGGAAATAATTTCCTGCTAAAGGATCAATACATTGTTCTGTATTGAAACGTAGTCTGCTAAAGTTACAAGTACCATCCTCAGTATTTGCTGTTTCATCGTAATTCGATGCAAAAGATATTGTACAACCAAAGATAACCGACACACAAGAACCATCAGTTACCGTAGCATTTTCATTGTAGTTAAATGCCATTGGATCCATACAACCTGAAACAGCAAATTCACAAGTACCATCCTCAGTATTTGCGGAAGAATTAAAGTTTACCGCAAATGGATTCGTACAACCATACACAGCATCCACACAAGAACCATTAGAATTGGTTGCAATTGGATTGTAATTCACCGCACCTTCTTCCATACAACCAAAAACTACAGCAATACATGTACCATCGGGTTGGTTTGCCAACGGATCATGATTCGAAGCTAATGGATTCATACACCCCGGAACGATTTGAATACACGAACCATCCAAATTATTTGCCACAGGACTATAATTCAAAGCAAGTGAATCTGTACAACCCCAGATATTTGCAACACACGAACCATTATTTGTATTTGCTAAATAATTGTAGTTAAATGCATCCGGGTTCATACATCCCTCCACTACCGCATAACAAGAACCATCCTCAGTATTTGCTAAATAATTGTAGTTAAATGCCGTTGAATCCGTACAACCGTGTATAAATGCAGTACATGGATTTGTTGCATCGTAATAACTAATCTGATTTACATTTGCTGTAACTTCATAATTCATTGCCTTTGAATTCATACATCCATAGATAGCTATCGTTAAACATGTACCATTATTTACGTTCACTAATGAATCGAATTCTACAAACTCTATATGATTACATCCGTAAACAATTGGTTCACACGAGCCATCATCTACACTAGCGTTAGGGTCGAAATTAATTGAATTGTCATCCATACAGCCCGGGTGTGCGCAAAAGGCAGATACGGTGGCAATTTCATTGTAATTCGATGCAAGTGAATCCATACAGCCTTCATACTCACAGGAACCATTGTCAACATTAGCCGTTTGACTAAATGTCATCGAAATCGGATCTGTACATCCCTCTACAACAGGAATACAAACACCATTAGGGGTGTTTACATCAATATGTATATCTCCTGTAACAGGATCTCCTATTGTGTTACCATCATAGTCATTGTAATTATATGCGGTAGTATCCATACAGCCTAATATCACAGGATAACAAGAACCATCATTTGTATTTGCCCCAGGATTGAAATTAAATGCATCTACATCAATACATCCGTAAACCACCTCTACACAAATTCCATCATCTACATTAGCTAATGGATTATAATTGAATGCTGTATCCAGAGTACATCCATATACTACCGGTATACAAGAGCCATCATCCATATTCGCTGAATCATCGTAATTAAATGCTGCAAGACCATCATCATTGGCATCGTTAATTGTATTTGCTGCATTCAAACTAATTCCATTATCCGTACATCCAAATACTTTTTCTACACAACTGTCATCTTCAGTATTTGCATAAAGATTATAATTAAAGGCATTAACTTCTGTACAACCATTAATTACCGGAAGACAAGAATAATTGTTTGTATTTGCTAATGGATTGTAGTTATACATTACCAAATCCATACATCCTAAAACTACTTCCGTCAAACAAGAATTATCATCATTTGTTGCTTCTATATCAAATTCAGTATACCCAGGATCTGTACATCCGGAAATGTCTTCAATACAAGATCCATCCTCTGTATTTGCGTCCGAATTATAATTTAAAGCCGAATCGTCCATACATCCTAAAACCACAACTTCCTGACAGTCATCATCACTATATACATTCGTGTTAGGATTGTATCCCACAAAACCTTCGTAAGGACATCCTTCCTCTAATAATACATAACATGTTGATTCTACATTTGCTCCATCATTTAAAGGTTCGACTTTAATATAATAGTTGGTTGAAGACAATTCATAATCCCAATATTCCAGGTAATCAGGATTGTTACATCCTTCCACAATTGGCGTAAGACATAAAGTGCTGTCTGCATCCGTAGCATCAGGATTAAATTCTAAGTATTCTTCTTGCTTACAACCTATAATTGTTACAAAACAAGAGCCGTCATCTACATTTGCTAAAGAATTAAAATCTTGATTTCCTACTTCTGTACAACCATATACAATAAGCGTATTACAAGCTGAAGTAATACTGACATTTGCAAGAGAATCATACTCCAAGAAGTTATCATACACACAACCTTCAACAATTAAGTTACTACAAGAGCCATCGTCTGAATTCACTCCTTCGCTAGCTTCACCTAAAACATAAATGCCTGTAGTATTTTCATTGTATTCGTAATACTCAACATAATCAGAATCTGTACACCCTGGAATAATTAATGTAATACACGAGCCATTGTCATCATTTGCCAATTCGTTGTACTCAAAGTAAGTCACATCAGTACATCCTTCTACCACAGCTTCACATGAACCGTCATCAACATTGGCATCACTAATAAAATTAAATGCTATTGGATCTGTACAACCATGTTCAGCTGGATCTTCACATGAATCATCATTAGTATTTGCTTCATACCCCTGGTTATAATATTCAGCATACTGATCATTCGTACATCCATAGATATATGGAATACAAGTACCATTATCCATATTAGCATCCGAATTATAGTTAAACATGGTGGAATCTGTACATCCTTGTACAATTAATGTCATACAATAGGTGCCATCATCTACAGTAGCATATTGATTATATTCAAAATAACCGTCATTCATACATCCATAAACATCCGTAGAAGTCATGCTACAAGAGCCGTCATCTGTATTTGCCATTGGATTATGGTTTGTAAATGTTGAAATCGTACATCCATAAATGTATGGAACACAAGTACCATCGTCTAGTGTAGCTATATCATCGTAATTAAAAGCAGTAGCATCAGTACAACCTAAACGGTAACAAGAACCATCTTCAATATTAGCTGTTTCACTATAATTATCAGCTAAAGGATCCATACATCCTTCTTCCACAAAATTAACACAGTAATTCACATCAAACACATTGGTTGCTGCATTGTATTCTAAGAACTCCGGATAATAACAGCCATAAACTAATTCTGTTACACAAGAACCATCATCGGTATTTACATTTTCATTTTCTACTTCAAGTAAAGCATATAAAATAGTTCCATCAACAATCAATGTATCGTGAGTCCAGTATTCTAAGTATACCTGATCTGTACAGCCAAATACTGCAGATATTAAACAGGTACCATCATTGGTATTTGCTTCTGAGTTGTATTCTACAAATAATGGATCTGTACATCCTTCAATAATATAAGTACAAGAATTATCATCTGTATTTGCCTCTGCTATATAGTTCTCTGCAGATACATCTGTACATCCTAAAACAACGGCCGTTATACACGAACCTTCCTCTTGTGAATTGGCATTTTCATCAAATTCCAAATATGCTTGATCAATACATCCGTACACAAATTCTTCACATAATCCCTGATTATGAACATTAGCTTGTGGCGTATAATTAAACATGGTATCATTCATACATGCTTCGGCAATCAGCGTAAAACAAGAACCATTATCTACGTTAGCCTGAGGTGAAACCAAGCTGATTAATTGATATGTGCTTACATCGTAATTCCAGAACTCAAGGTAATTGTCATCTGTACAACCCCAAAGGTCTTGAGAATCTAAGGAACAAGAGCCATCTTCAATGGTAGCCTCAGCATTATAATTTGGGTAAAGCGGCAAAGTACAGCCATAGATGATACACGAGCCATCATCTACTGAAGGTGCAAATGAACCAAACGTGGTTTCTATTTCCTGATAATTTTCAGCAGTAACATTAACACAACCTAAATACTCACAAGCTGCATTATGTGTATTCACATCTGTCTGCACATCACCTGTCAGCGCTACATAGTTGTAAGCTACAGCATCCATACAACCTTCAATAACCGGATAACACGAGCCGTCCTCCGTATTCACATCCGTATCTACATCATTTATCAGAGTAATATAGTTGAAAGCTGTTTCATCCATACATCCATAAATGATAGCATAACATGAACCATTATCTGTATTTGCTAAAGAATCATAATTAAATGCAGGCAAGTCATCTCCATTAGCATCGTATACCAATCCGGAGCCGGCACCATTTAAATCTGAACCATTATCTGTACAACCGTAAACCTTTTCAACACAAGAACCATCATCTGTATTGATATCTACATGAACTAAACCGGTTGGCATATTACTAAAGCTGTCATTGTTATAATCATTGTAGTTAAATGCCTGCTCATCTGTACACCCATAGATATAAGGCACACAATAAGTATCATCATTGGTATTTACATCAACATGAACGTCTTCTGTAATTGTATTTGGCGTATTATTATGATCATAGTCATTGTAGTTGTACATCTCAATGTTAAAACAACCAACAATTACAGGGTAACAGGAGCCATCATCTGTATTTGCATCTACAAAAACATCTCCGATATTTACGTAATTAAATGCCTCAGTATCTATACAGCCTGAAATAACCGGATAACAAAGACCATCATCAACATTTGCTGATTCATCGTAATTAAATGCAGTTGCATCAGTACAACCCTCAACCACTAAAGTGCTACAAGAACCATCGTCTACCAATGCCTCTTCCTCGTATTCCGTGTATAGTGAGTTTGTACATCCTACTGCACCCACACAAAGAGCAACATTATTTACATTGGCTGTAGTATCATAATTCGTAGCCAGACTATTAGCACATGCTATTACAATGAGTTCGGAACAAGAACCGTTATTAATATTCGCAATTGAGTCTGTACTCAGATCTGCAACATTCACTATGGTGTCAGAATACCAGTAGTACTCCAAATAATTACTGTCTGTACATCCTAATACTGCAATGGTAGCACAGGAACCATCATCAACATTTGCAGAAGCAATATACTCGACATACGATGAATCAGTACAACCATACTCAATGATTGTAGCACATGAATTGTCAGTAACATTTGCAGTTGCAGAATATTCGATGTAATCGTTGTCAGTACACCCTTCTACAATAAGTGTAGTACAGGAACCGTCATCAGTATTTGGTACTTCTGTTAAATCCTGAACCGTTGAAGTAATAGGATTGTAATCCCAGTACTCAAGATATAATGTATCCGTACAACCATTAATGTAAGCTACACAAGAGTTGTCATCTGTGTTCGCTTCAGAGCTGTAATTAAATGCAGCGAAATCCGTACAGCCTTCTACAATAGGAATACATGAACCATTATCCTCATTAGCAGCTGCATCATAATTGGTAGAATTCACTTCTGTACAACCTTCCACTTTTAAAATGTCACAAGAACCGTTATCAACGGTATATTGCTCATTATACTCTAAATACAATGGATCTGTACAACCTTCATTCACTATGGTAAGACATGCCGCCTCTAATGACACATTAACAGTCGGATCAAATTCTACATAGTCTGAATCTGCACAACCAACAACAATCAGTTCAACACAAGAATCCGAATCGAATGTATTTGCATTTTCATCATACTCCAAATAATCCTGATCGGTACAACCTGATGCAATTTCTGTGAGACAGTATAATGCGAAATCTCCAGTATTTGCAATTGCTTCCGGCGCAGAAATTACATACAATACGGAATCAACAAATTCAAAATCCCAATATTGAACATAATCAGAATCCGTACACCCAACAAAAATAGCTTCACAAGGATCTGATGTATTTTCTACACTTACCTGATTTACATTTGCTAATTCATTGTAATTAAATGCCGAAACATCCATACAACCGTATATATATACACTTAAACAAGAACCATCATCTGTAGTTGCATATTCATTATAATTAACCATGGTATCATCCATACAACCGATAATAACACAAGAACTATCATCTACCCCAGCCCATTCATGATAATTAATTGCATTAACATTCATACAACCTAAACAAGAACCATCATCCTGAACAGCATCTGCATCATAATTTGACGCTAATAAGGCTGTACAACCCTCAGGACCTAAACAAGAACCATCGTCAACATTGGCATCCGCATTATAATTTGTAACTAAAGGGGATGTATTTGTACAACCATATACTAAAGCCGTAACACAAGAAGTAGAATCGGTATCCGTATTGTATATTGGATTTGGCTCTACAACACTGTAAGAAATTTCATCGTAAATCCAGTATTCAAGATATGTCGAATCTGTACATCCGTAAACTGCAGATATAGCACAAGAGTTATCATCAACATTTGCTGATGGATTATACTCTACATAATTGAAGTCTGTACAACCTAAAATCATTTCTGTAGCACAAGAGTTATCATCAACATTTGCTTCAGAATTGTATTCGAAGTAATCACCCGAGATACAACCAAAAACAACCAAATTCACACAAGAACCATCGTCTGTATTCGCGACATCATCTAGTGTTTCAATCGTAAAGTTTGTTGCATTGTAATTATAGTATTCCAGATAATCTACATCTGTACACCCCTCAACAATTAAGGTCACACAATTATCATCCAAGCCATCCACGTCGATATCGATCACAGTATTGGCAAGTGGATTATATTCTACATACAAATCATTATTACATCCTGTAATTACAGAAACACATGGATCTGACTCATCAGCAAAACTAACCTGATTTACATTAGCTGACGGATTGTAGTTTAATGCGTTCGCATTTGTACATCCATATGCTGCTTCAGTAATACACAACTCCGGATTTGGAGTATTACTTAAGACATCATACTCAACATAAGTCGAATCGGTACAGCCTACAACATATGGCACACAAGGATCAGAAGCATCCTCCGCACTCACCTGATTCACTACAGCTGTTGCATCGTAATTATATGCTGTAGGATCGGTACAACCATAATTGTATACACAAGATGTGTTATCAACTACATAACCAGCTGCAAGTGGTTCATCATAACCTTCTGTATTATCAGGATTAAATAGACTAATTGCCCATCCATCAGCATCTGGATCCAAATATGGATTATAATTATTTGCCAGCGTATCTATACAAACAAGAATTATATCTCTGTTTCTACCGCTACGACTATTACTTCCGTCACAATCAGGAGAACCTGCAGACAAACAAGAACCATCATTTACATTTGCATCAGAATTGAAATTACATATCCAGGGATAATCTTCAGTACACCCTTGTACTAGTAACGTAAGACAAGAACTATCATTTTCATTTGCATTCGCATCATATTCTAAATAATCTGAATCGGTACAACCGTAAACTTTAATTATACACGAACCGTCATCACTGTTTGCAGAATCATTAAAGTTTGTCGACACAGGATTCGTACATCCACTAACAAGAGTAATACAAGAGGCATCATCCTCAGTTGCTTCAGGATTGTAATTCTTCGCTGAAGAATCCATACATCCCGATACATCCATCACACAAGAACCATCAGGAACCGTAGCATTTGGTTCGTAATTGTTTGCATTCGAATTCATACATCCCGGCACATTCGGAACACATAAACCATTCCCAGTATTAGCCTCCGGATTGTAATTTACTGCCGACGCTTCCTTACAACCATGTATAAACGGAATACAAGTACCATCATTAACAGTAGCAGAAAGATCGTGATTATAAGCTAATGGGTTTGTACAACCTGGAATGTTATCAATACACCCTAAATCCGTATTTGCAAAAGAATTATAATTAAGTGCTTCAGGATCTGTACATCCAAAAACAATAGAAACACACGATCCATCTGCTACAGTAGCATTGGCATCATAATTTGATGCCTCAGTATTCATACATCCATATACCGCAAGCACACAAGTTGCACTTTCAATATTTGCACGTGGATTGAAATTAATCGCTGAAGGGTTTGTACATCCTGTAATCTCAGGTATACATGATCCATCTGCTATTGTTGCATTTGCATTATAATTAAATGCTAGGTTGTTCATACATCCAAGTACAAAGTCTTTACATGATTCATCGTCATTTGTTGCAAATGGATTAAAGTTGATGGCTGTTGAATCCGTACATCCAAAAACTAAATATTCACATGAACCATCAGGAACCGTAGCATTTGGTTCGTAATTGTCTGCACCTTCATTCATACACCCTTCAATAATCAATGTCAAACAAGAGCCATCATCTGAATTTGCATTTGGATTATGCTCTACATAAAGAGAATCAGTACAACCATAAATAGCAGCAATACAATCTCCACTGGAAACATTTGCATTAGGGTCATAATTTAATGCCTCAGAACTCATACAACCAACAATCGCATTAATACATACATTACCATTATCATAATTGGCTTCAGGATTGAAGTTTAATGCCTCAGGATTCATACATCCCGGTATTACCACTTCACAAGAACCATCATCTGCATTTGCCGTAGAAACATAATTTGAAGATAAAGAATCTGTACAACCGTAAATAGGGGCAATACAAGACGCATCATCAGCATTTGCAAGTTCATCGTAATTTATTGATTGTGAATTTGTACAACCATACACAAATGGCTCACAAGACTCATCGTAGGTATTTGCAGCGGGATTGTAATTGAATGCTCCCTCAAAAGTACAACCATAGATAAATGGTTCACAACTAAAGTCACTTACATTTGCATAGGGATCAAAATTAAATGCAGTGGAATCCATACAACCAAATACAAAAGGTTGACAAGATCCATCATCTGTATTTGCCGTTTCTAAATAATTGAAAGCGGTAATATCTGTACAACCATTCACGACATCTTCACAAGTACCATCGTCATCTGTAGCCTGAGCATTATAATTAAATGCAGTAGAGTCCGTACATCCTGCAACTTCTGCTTCATCACATACCCCATCCTCATCGATATCACTAATACATACACCTTCACAAGACTGATACTCCTGAGCAAAAACACAGCTGTAATCATTGGTATTCGCCAATGTATTATAATTACATGCCAACGAATCTAAACAGCCATTGATAAATGGTTCACAAGAGCCGTCATCCGTATTTACATTGACTGCTGCATTGTCATAGTCAAAGGCATTAAAATTATTATAATTATACATCGTAGGATCTGTACATCCCTGCACAACAGGAATACAAGAACCATCATTTGTATTTGCTTCTACCTGATAATTAAATGCCACAGCATCGGTACACCCATATACAAACGGCACACATGGATCAGAATGGTCTTGTAAAGAAACCATGTTTTGATTTGCAGAAGATCCATAATTAAACATACTCTCGTCTGTACAACCAAAAACAATAGTTTCTGTACATACGTTTACATCATCAATTAAGTTACCAACAACAGTATCTGTAAGTAATACATCTGTATAATGGGCAAAATTATTTACGTCGCTACAATAAGCCGTTACAGCTTCCCCACAATATTCAAATTCATTATTGACAATTGTACCTGTATCCGTTACTCCTGTAATACTATCTGTAAGGTAGTGACCGATAAATCCGGTATCATTACAATAAAATTCAGCCGCTGTACCACAAATTTCAGTATCGTTTATAACATTCCCAACAAACTGTCCGTCAGCCACATTATTTGATAATGTATAATACCCGTCAAACAGAGGTTTGTTACAGTAGAATACGATTGAATCTCCACAAGTAGTTGCATCAATAACATTCCCTACATGTACGCCATGATTCACATCATAAACTCCATCAACTTGCGTATAGTATCCTTCAAATGCATCATCATCACAATACAGGTCAACCGGAGTTACACATAGTGAATTGTCAATCATATTGTACGTAGCCGAATCGCCTAATGCTCCATCTGCAGCATTATTCGTTTGGTAATACTCTTCAAAAGCAGAATCGTCACAATAAAACTTTGTAGGGTTTCCACATTTAAACTCATTGTAAACTACATTTCCTCCGTCAGACTGAACACTTCCATCTGCCACATCATTTGAAATATAGTAACCAACAAAACTAGGATCATCACAATATAAATACAAATCTGTAATACATTCTTCCGCTGATAACACATTACCTCCATTAACCTCTTGCCAAGTACCATCATTATATGAACTCGTAGCAAAATACTCTACATAGGCACTTGTACCACAGTAGAAAACAGCTAAATCTATACACGCACCCTCTTCTGCATGATCCGGAAATGCTCCATTGTCTATTTCATAATTCCAATACTCTGCATACAAATTATCCGTACAACCCGGGTGATAATAACATGAACCATCATCGGTATTCTTAGTGGTCATTACATCAGCAGTTGGTGCTTCATAATTCACTGCATTTTCATCTATACATCCATAAAGCACAGGTATACAGAAACCATCATCGGTATTTACATCGGTAAACAAATCGTTGGTTAATGCATTTGAAGTATGATCCTCGTCATAATCATTATAATTGAAAGCCATTTCATCCAAACATCCTTCAATAACCGGATAACAAGAACCATCATCTGTATTCACATCTTCCAATGAGTTACCTGAAAGTGCTATATAATTAAAGGCTGTTTCGTCCATACACCCATATATGTAAGGAACACACGACCCATCATTCGTATTTGCCAGAGTATTATAATTGAATGCTAATGGATTCGTACAACCTTCAATCTTCTCAACACATTCAATCTGCGTATTAACATCTATATAAGGGTTTCCAACATTTGCCTGATAATTCAATGCATTTTCATCTGTACTACAACCTTCAATTACAGGATAACAAATTTCATTATCAATGTTTGCTTCCGAATTATAGTTGTATGCAGTATCCACCATACAACCATAAACTTTAGCTATACAAGAACCATCATCTGTATTTATATCAACACCATTATCTCCCGTTAACAAGTTACCAACACCATCACCATCTAAATCGTTAAAGTTATAAGCGTCAGAATCTGTACATCCATAAACTTTAGCATAACAAGAACCATTATCCGTATTTATATCGGTTGAAGAATTACCCTTTAAAGGGCTAAAATTAAATGCGGTGATATCTTTTAAACAACCTTCAATTACCGGAATACAAGAGCCATCATCTGTATTTACATCAAAGAAGTGGTCCCCAACCGGTGTTATGTAATTAAATGCATCAGCATCCAAACAACCATAAATTACCGGATAACAAGAACCATCATCATTTGTCGCATTTGAATTATAATTAAATGCGTTCACATCAGTACAACTACTTGTCAGTGGCACCAAACATGGAGTAGGTGTATTTGCATTTTCATTGTAGTCAGCAAATCCAGGATCCATACACCCAAAAATATCTACCTGATACATGAACTGAGTGTACATTTGCATAATTTGAACAATACCATTTGCAATAAAATAATTTCCTCCCACCGAACTTGGATGTACTGTAGCACTTACGGAATATAAAAGCCCATTAGGTGTTTGCAATCTCCAGTTATACGATTCATTTTCATAAAAACCATCTTTTACTGCTGTAAACTGTATGTCATCTCCCTGAACAGCAATAGCATTGGTTTGGCCAGACTGCCAGGTAGTTGACCCACCACATTTTAACACCCCATTAATATCGTAATAAAATAAACCTAATGTACTGCCATCAGGAATTGGGTTTGTTGCAGTAAATTCACCTATATAATTAACACTTTGTTCTAAAGCGGGGTTATGAGGAATAATAACTGAGCTGTTTACATTCGTTATCACATACTCAAAATCAATGTAATCTCCATCTTCATAAATACAAGATCCATCATTTACTGTAGCTATATTATTATAATTTATCGCATAAGCATTTGCACAACCAAACACAGCCAATTCAGAACAAGTATTATTATCTAAATTTGCGACAAAACCTTGATTGTAATACTCGGCATAGCTATCGTCCGTACAACCTATTAAATAACATGAACCATTATCTACCGTTGCTTCTTCTTCATAATTTACAGCAAAAATATTTGTACATCCCTCAATATGTAGCGTAATACAAGCCAACGAATCACTTACGTTATTAAAAGAGTTGTACTCTATATAACTTTCATTCATACATCCTACAAAAGGATAATTCAAACAAGAGCCATTTTCTACATTTGCTTCAGGATTGTATTCTAAATAATATTCATTCGTACAACCTTCAACAATCAATGTCAAACAAGAGCCATCATCTGCATTTGCATTCGGGTTAAACTCTAAGTAATTAGGTTCCATACAACCTTCTACCTGAGCATACGTACAAGAATAATCTTCAATATTGGCCTCAATATTATAATTTGAAGCCTCTTCGTATGTACATCCATGTACGGCAACAATAGTACATGTACCATCATCGGTATTTGCAAAAGCATCGTATTCTACGTAAGCAACATCTGTACATCCTTGTACGATTACAACACAAGAACTATCACCAACCACAGCATTTACATTGTAATTGTATGCTGTGCTATCTGTACAACCTTCCAGGTACTCACAAGTTGACGCATCCAGATCTGTAGCAAACTCATCATAGTTTACAGCTGTCAAATCATTACAACCTACAATTTCCAACTCATCACATACACCATCGGCATCGGTATCATTAATACAAATGTCTTCACAATTGTAATAATTCACCGGATAAATACATGTAGATGCATCCGTAGCTATCGAATTGTAATTACAAGCTGCTGCATCCTGACATCCCGGAATTTCAAAATCATTACAAATACCATCGCTATCATCATCACCGTTCACACAATTTCCGGAACAATCCAATTCCACAGTAGCATAAACACAAGTACCATCTTCCTCCGTAGCCTCAGAATTATACGAGTTCTCACAAGCTGCAATATCTGTACAACCAAAAATTTCATTACCATCACACACACCATCTCCATCTGTGTCAGCAATACATACCCCGTCACAGTTGTAGTTTGCTTGCGGGAGTTCACAAGAACCATCATCATCCGTAGCCATGGCATCGTAGTTACATGCATCTTCTACAACACATCCATCATAACCACAAGGCCCTGCTATCGTGGCCTGAGCATTATAATTATTCGCAGCTTGATCCTGACAACCTACATATTCACAAGAATCATCATTTTCGGTAGCAAGATTATTATAATTTTCAGCTTCCTGATCATCACAACCCAAAACTTCCAAGGCATCACAAACTCCGTCCTGATCGGCATCGTCATTACAAATTCCTAAACAATCGTAATATTGCTCGGCAAAAACACAATCTTCAATCTCTGTAGCATCTGCAACATAATTACATGCATCTGAATCTAAACAACCTGCAAGCTCTAATTCATCACAAATTCCATCATTATCAAAATCATTTAAACACACTGACTCACATGTATAATACACTTCAGCATACTGACAGTCAACAATTTCAGTCGCATCTAAATTGTAATTACAAGCCAAATCATCCGTAATACAACCATAAGCTTCCAACTCATCACAAACTCCATCACCATCACTATCACTCTCACATTCAAAACCATATTCTACAATTCCCTCTATAGTATCTCCCAACTGAACACAATTATAATATTGAGGAGGAAATACACACATAGCAATATCATTAACCACATTTGCTTGGTAATTACATGAACCGGATAAATTACATCCAAAAATTACAGCAATACAAGAACCGTCATCTGTATTCACATCAACAAAAGCATCATCCGTAAGGACATTCGCAACACCATCATCATCAAAATCATTGAAGTTCTCAGCAATTGGATCCGTACAACCTAAGATAATCGGATAACACGAATCATTCTCTGTATTTACATCCACTTGATTATTACCTACAGGCACAACATAATTAAATGCATCAGCTTCCATACAACCTTCGATCACAGGATAACAAGAACCATCATCATCCGTTGCATCTTCATCATAGTTAAACATGACACCATTGGTACAGCCGGGAACTTCATCAACATTACAAACCGTATCATCATCGGCATCGTTGTCAACAATCACTCCGCTACCATCCTGTTCTCCGGAACATGTTGCACATGCATCAAGATCTAAAGCATAATTACATAATACATTTACTGTATCTATAGTTGTGCTTGAATTATAATTACATGCCGTTGCATCAGCACATCCCTCTAATTCATCAGCATTACAAACACCATCGTCATCTGCGTCATTATCAACGATGACCCCTGTACCATCTTGTTCACCGGAACAGCTTGCACATGCATCCAAATCTATGGCATAATTACAAAGTGTATTATTCGTATCCGTCGTCGAAGTGGCGTCATAGTTACATGCTGTTGCATCGGTACATCCTTCCACTTCATCAGCATCACAAACACCATCGTCATCAGCATCATTATCTACAATGTCACCCGTGCCATCCGTTTCTCCGGAACAAGTATCACATCCCAAAGGAGTAATACAAGAATCATTATCATCATTTAGAGTCGGTGATGAATTATAGTTACATGCATCCGGAACAGTACAGCCCGAAATAACATCAGCATTATCACCCAATCCATCACCATCTGAATCCAGTGTTTCATTTTCATCGTCAGGGAATACATCAGCATTATCTCCTACACCATCACCATCCGTATCTTCAGATTCCGTAGGGTCATCATCAAAAGCATCTACATCGTCACAAACATTATCATCATCAGCATCCTGATCTACAATAGTACCCGTACCATCCGTTTCTCCGGAACAAGCATCACAACCTGCAGCGTAAATACAAGAAGCATGGTATTCATTTATGGTTGAGGAAGCATCATAATTACACGCCGTAACATCGACACATCCCGAAAGAACATCTTCACTATCACAAAGTCCGTCGTTATCAGAATCATTATCAACAACACTTCCATCCACACAAGTATCACAAACACCGTCCAAATAGGTACAAGTGCTATTATCTTCATTTAATGTAGCTGATGAATTGTAATTACATGCAGTGGCTTCAATACAACCCGAATGAACGTCTTCACTATCACAAAGCCCATCATTATCTGAATCATTATCTACAATAACACCTGACTCACAAGTCTCACATATTCCATCCACATAAGTACAACTTCCATCATCTGTATTTGCAGAAGCGTCATAGTTACAAGCCGTTTCATCCACACAACCAAAAGGCTCTTCAGCCACACAATATGAAACTGGAGTATCTGGCTGATCTACAACCGGAAAACCACCAATTACATAAGTAAGTAGAGTTGACAAGGTGTACATTTGATTACCATCAACCAAATACAAAGAAATTTCTTCTCCACTTAAAGCACCATCAATTTCAGGAGACCAAGGACCAATTTCATCTCCCCATACAGCAAGATTTACCTGATCTAAACCATAAACTTCAGCAGAACCAACAACTAAATTATTTGGAGTTACTGCAACAATATATGCCGATTCATCTTGTGGATTTAACGACTCCATAAATCCCCCGGTCAACATAGGTGTCATATTTGTAGACGTGACAGTACCTGGGTATGGGGGAAGCCACTCTTCGGCACAATAAGTTGGTCCACAATTAAAAGTATATGTAGCAGCAGAAGTTTGCTCCGACATTCCATTTGATACAAAGGAAACAGGACTAGGCATTTCCACATCATACAATACATCATCATCAACCAACTGAAATGAAATGGATTCTCCAAAAGCAGCACCATCAACTTCGGGTGTGGAAGCATCATCTGCCCAAATCGCAATGGCTGTCATGCTTACCCCTGCTACAACTTTGCTACCTACAAGCAAACCGTCTGACGTATGCGCAACCAAATAAGATGAAAAGTGCGTGATAGGTAATGAACTGATAAAATCAGGAGCCAACATAACGGTCATGTTCGATCCCGTATTTGTGAATTCACCCGATGGCAAATCACACTGAGCCGATATTTGTTTCGACAAACAAAATGAAATTATAAATAAAGTGTAAAGTATATTACGTTTCATATCCTAGGGGGCAGTTTAAGCTTATGTAAAAATCTTCTTAAGAGGTGAGCTATTTGTTAAAAAGGGTTAATGACTTAAGAGCATCACTCCTTATCAGCTTCATACCCAGTACAGCTGAAGCTCCGTCTTTGAGATATATTGACATTAAAGGTCTCTGATAAGTCGCTTCAATTTGATATATCGTATTGTCTTGTTTTTGGGCGATCCAAATCATTTCCTCGCCCATTTCCATACCATTGTCAGTTCCGGGAGGGTATTGCCCCCAAACGGGAAGCATATTAAAGTCATTAGACTTCCAGGTTAATGATCCGGCACAACTATATCCTCCCTCATTATTTGTGTAAAAAACACCAACTAAATCACCTGTCGCCAAAGAATCGCCTTCAAAACCTAAAACCATATCCGAAGGCAATGAGTCAAGCTGTTGCAATTCTTTGATAACCGGATGCCAAGTCGGCAAAACCAAAACGGAGTGGTTTGGACCGGTTTTTTCGTATGAAAATTCGATGGATTGCTGAGCGTATACACTTATGTTTGAACAAACAAAAACGCTCAAAGCGAGAAAAACAAAGAAGCCAAAATAAATCCTTTTCATAATGGAGGGGATGTAATTAATTTACTCAGCTGCTAATATAAGCATTTTATAGCATTCTACACCTATTATTAGCATATAAATGTAAAATTGTACATATGTAAATTACATAATTGCGTAAATTCAACCCGAAATCTCATAAAATAAATAATCGTATAAATCTTAAAAAGCATTAGCTTTGCAAGCTCAAAACCATATTTTGAAAAGGACTTATCGAACATTACTTCTTCTCCTATTCCTCATACCCTTAATAGCTGAGGCTCAGGGCGTTGAGCTCATAAAATCATTTGTTGGGAATAGTCAAAAATCTGAGATAATCAGCTTTACACCACAAGACGAAATTTTGCTTAGTGGAGACTTCTCCGGCTACATCAACTACTGGGACATTACAAATCAAGCACTGATAAGCTCCACTAAGGCCCACGTCGGTAAAATTAACCGGATAGAATTTTCTAATAATGGAGAATTTTTTCTAACCTTTTCCACAAATGATAAGCAGGTTAAAATTTGGAGTTTTGCAGGGCAAGATACCATTGTAAATTTCCACATAAAAAACACACCTCATTTCGCTATTTTTTACAATCAATATTCCGTACTCATTGGAGACAAAAACGGCACGATTTATCACAAAGATTTTTTCTACCCCGAAAAGGATTCTATATTTTACGAAAACCCTGTAACAGTATACGATGCCATTTACAATAAAGAAAAAAATGAGCTCATAATTACAGATGAAAATTCTATAAAAGTCCTTAATTTAAACAAGGATAAAAAGATTGATTTTGAAATCGAAAATGCATACTCAAGTCGCTTCGTAAAATCGAGGTATTATTCCCCCGAAGTATTAATGACCTGGAGTCAAAATGGAATCGTTAATTTTTGGGATTTAAACAAAAAAAGAATGATCCGGGAATTACGTGCAAAAAACGATTTTCACGAACTCTCTGTAAACCAATATAGCAAAGTACTATTAACGGGATACTATAAAGATAAAGCCCTTTTATTCGATTTAACAAACATTGACTTAGAGCGCGAGCTTGACGAAAACATCCAACTCGTAAACACTTATCTTACAAATGATTACAACCAATTTATGATAAGCTCCAGTGAGGAGGGCAGACACCGATTAATGCGAGTAAAGGGAGGAGACGGCATCAAACCGCTTTCCCTACAAAAAAGAAATGTAGAAGTTCAAAAAGTAATTACTGTTAGTGCTAAAGTCTTAAAACTTGCGATCTGGGACAACGAACGCATAGATGGCGATAAAATATCACTTAGCCTCAATGGAAGATGGGTTTTACGCAACTATGAAATCGTCAAAGAAAAGCGCTTTTTCGAAATAGAACTCATTCCTAATCAAGTAAACCAACTCGTTTTCTTCGCAGAAAACTTAGGAGAAATACCTCCAAACACCTCAGCCATAAATATTCAGTACGAAGGCTATAATAAGACCCATATTATGCGATCTAACATGGAAAAAAGCGGCTCTATTAACTTCTACTTTGAGGAAGAAGAATAATCACATTCTTATAAGTATCTTTGCCACAAATATTTCATTATGAAAAGAGTGGTTGTTGGCCTTTCCGGCGGTGTCGACTCGAGCGTTGCTGCCTACTTACTACAACAAGAAGGATATGAAGTTATAGGTCTGTTCATGAAGAACTGGCACGATACTTCTGTGACCATTTCTAAAGAATGCCCATGGGTAGAAGACAGCACAGACGCCATGACTGTAGCCGAAACTCTGGGGATACCTTACCAAACCATCGACCTAAGCGAAGAATACAAAGAACGTATTGTAGATTACATGTTCGCAGAATACCAAAGAGGAAGAACGCCCAATCCGGATGTACTCTGCAATCGTGAAATAAAATTCGACATTTTCCTGAAAGCAGCCATGCAACTAAATGCCGATTTTGTGGCAACAGGACATTACTGCAGAAAAGAAATCATTAAAAGAGAAGGAAAAGAAATTTTCCAACTAAAAGCAGGACTTGACAAGAACAAAGATCAAAGCTATTTTTTATGTCAACTAAACCAAAAACAACTTTCTAAAGCACTCTTCCCTATCGGGCATTTGGAGAAATCTGAGGTTAGAAAAATTGCTGCTGAAGCAGGCTTAAACACCGCAGAAAAGAAAGATTCTCAAGGACTTTGTTTTATTGGAAAAGTAAAACTTCCGGAATTCTTACAGCAGCAATTAAAACCTAAAAAAGGTGACATTATTGAAATAGAAAAAGAACACCCTCTTTTTAAAGCCAATAAAGAATTCGACAAAAAAAATACTTCACTTGAAGCACTGCAAAGTTTAAGTCAGGATTATATTTATACGCCTGAGTCAGGCGAAAAAGTAGGTGAACATAATGGGGCACACTACTTCACTATCGGACAAAGAAAAGGCATTAATGTAGGAGGAAAAATAGAACCCCTTTTTGTCATCGACACCGACACCAAAGCCAATACGATTTATGTGGGACAAGGCACAGATCACGCCGGCTTGTACCGCCCCGGATTAAAAGTCCCTAACACTGATATTCACTGGGTTCGGGAAGACCTTAAATTAAACGTTGAAGACAAGCTAAAAGTCATGGCACGTATTCGCTACAGACAGGCTTTAGAAAATGCTATTCTTCACCAAAAAGAAGATGGCTTGTACATCATTTTTAAGCACGACCAAAGAGGAATTGCCCCCGGTCAATTTGTAGCTTGGTATGCGGGTGATGAACTTTTAGGATCAGGAGTTATTTCTTAGTTGATGGTTGATGGTTGTTGGTTGATGGTTGTTGGACAAAACCGTAACCTGCTGTCATCCTGAGCCTGTCGAAACAAAAAAAGCTCCATCTTTCGATGAAGCCTTTTCAGGTAACATACCCCCTATTTTATACCAGATCGTTGTAGCGATTTTTGATGAACGAAGTCAGTTCCTCACCTTTTAATAAGCCTTGAGACAGCTTAGCAAGATCGGTTGCTTCTTTCAGCATGGCTTTTTGGGCATCTGCATCTTTTTCCCCTAAGACTTTAGACACCAATGGATGATTTCCATTCACTACCAGATTGTACATCTCCGGCATATTGTTCATACCAAACATCCCTCCTCCTGTAGCACTCATCTCATTCATCCGGCGCATAAATTCGGAACGTGTAATCGTGAAAGGAGAAGATGTAGGACTCATGCTTTCAAATTGAACTGCATATTTCTCTTTAGCCAAAATACTTTCAATGGTTTCTTTTAAAGACTTCTCATCATCCTCAGACAATACCGAAGGGATATCGTCACCTTTATTAATGAGCTTATCCATAGAATCCGCATCCACACGAACAAAGGAAATGTTTTCCTTTTCAGTTTCTAACTTCTGAATTAAGTGACTGATGATAGGACCATCTAAAACTAAAACATCATAAGACTTCTCTTTAGCCTCAGCGATGTAACTGTGTTGGGCTTCTTTATCATTCGTGTAAAGAACAATCGTTTTACCGTCTTTATCAACTTGATTTACTTTGATCTTCTCAATGTATTCTGCCCAGGTAGCAGATACTCCATCCACATTTTGGTACAGAGCAAACTTGTCAGCCTTGTCGTAGAATTTCTTTTCGGTAAGCATACCATATTCCACAATCACCTTCATGTCTTCCCACTTCTCCTCGAAAGCCTTTCTGTCGGCTTTAAACATTTCGTTTAATTTGTCAGCAACCTTTTTGGTAATGTGCGAAGAGATCTTCTTCACATTGGCATCAGATTGTAAATACGAACGGGAAACATTCAATGGAATATCCGGAGAGTCGATCACCCCTTGCAACATAGTCAAAAATTCAGGTACAATCCCCTCAACAGAATCTGTTACAAATACTTGGTTACAGTACAATTGGATACGATTTTTATTCATATCCATATTTTGTTTCAACTTAGGGAAGTACAAAATTCCGGTTAAGTTGAACGGGTAATCTACATTTAAATGAATGTGGAATAAAGGCTCCTCAAAGTTCATTGGATACAACTCTTTGTGGAAAGATTTGTAATCTTCATCTTCAAGAGTCGTTGGTGATTTCGTCCAGGCCGGTGATGGGTTATTGATAATATTATCAACCGTTTCCTTTACCTCTTTCGCATCCTCTCCTTCACCTTCTTTGTTGGTAATTTCTTTGGTTCCAAACTTAATTTCAACCGGTAAGAATTTACAGTACTTATTCAGTAATTCAGAAATTCGGGCATCTTCTAAAAACTCTACTGAATCTTCGGCAATATGCAGGACAATATCCGTACCTCTGCTTTCTTTTTCTGTTTCGTTTAATTTAAACTGAGGCGAACCATCACATTCCCATTTCATAGCTGGCTCATCTTGGTATGATTTCGTGAAAATTTCCACGTTTTCTGCCACCATAAAAGCAGAATAGAAGCCCAAACCAAAATGACCTATGATCCCGGCGTCTTCAACCTTATCATCATACTTCTTTACAAATTCTTCTGCCCCGGAAAAAGCTACTTGATTGATGTATTTCTTTACCTCTTCCGAAGTCATTCCAATACCATTGTCAGAAATCGTAAGGGTCTTGGCTTCTTTATCAACCTTTACTTCCACCGATGGAGTACCAACATCCCCTTTGATCTCTCCTAAAGAAGAAAGTGCTTTTAATTTAGTGC
>Ga0207964_1000131_pt1 | contig 25398 bp, 20 predicted proteins | sample Knorr_S23_td_250_FD_185608 | JGI IMG/M metagenome (GOLD analysis project Ga0207964, IMG submission 185608) | Marine microbial communities from Southern Atlantic Ocean transect - Knorr_S23_td_250_ad_251m_LV_A (SPAdes) (version 2) | ecosystem: Environmental > Aquatic > Marine > Oceanic | place...
TATATTTTGGACGGTCTTGATTGTCAGGCGAAAGTAAGCCAGCAATGATTATGGCACCAGTACTGGCCCCTGAAAATAGATCAAAATAATCAACAATTCTTGCATCAGGATTATTACTGAGTTTCTTAAGGTATTTTTCTAGATGTTTTAAGACAACCGCAGGAACAATACCTTTAATACCTCCTCCATCGATAGATAGTATGCGGGTTTTAGTTTTCATTTTTTTAGATTTTCTTTTATTGGGACCAGATATGTTCAGAAAAATGACGCCTACACATTGATTGATATTGGTCATTACCACCTATCACAACCTGGTCTCCATCACTAACAACTTTGCCATCAGCGTCGAGGCGCACTACCATGGTAGCTTTACGTCCACAGTGGCACACCGTTTTAAGTTCATTCAGATTGTCAGCCCATGCTAACAAATACTGACTGCCAGGGAAAAGTTCACCCCTAAAATCTGTTCGAATTCCATAACATAAAACAGGTATATCCAACTTATCAACCACTTTTCCTAGCTGCTTCACTTGTTCTTTGCTAAGAAAATGGCTTTCATCAATCAAAACACAATCAATTGGCTCGTTTTCATTCCGCTCTGAGACCAGTTCGAAAAGGTTGTTGTCTTGATTAAATAAATGTGCTCCCGCCTCTAAACCAATTCGTGAAGTTACTTTTCCTACACTGTATCTGTCATCAATTTCCGCAGTTAATAAAAAAGAGTTCATACCTAGTTCTTGATAATTGTATGCAGATTGGAGTAAAGATGTCGATTTACCCGCATTCATTGAAGAATAGTAAAAATAAAGTTTAGCCAAAATACAACCCCTTATTTGAACAATACAATATTATAACCTTTGACAACAATTAGTTATAAGACATCATTAGCGGTAACGACTTGTTTAAGTATGATGATAGTGGTGGAAAATCAAAATGAATAAAATTGTAAAAATACACGACAAAAATGGTTGGCTTAGTGTTAATCATGCAAAATAGTTATCTGTTTTAAATCGCTAGCTTAAATGAGATGAATGACAATATTAGAACTGATTTAAACAAGGACTTCGTGAAGCTCAAAAATGGCTCAATCAGTTACAAATGGAGCGGGCCAGTGCAAGGAGAAATCGTTGTTATGGTGCATGGTCTTTCAACACCTCGTGTTATATTTATGCAGAATGTTGGGGCTCTAGTGGAGGCTGGATATCGAGTATTGACTTATGATCATTTTGGTTATGGATTTTCCGACAGACCCAATATCAAACACAATAAGCAGCTGTATGATGATGAATTGCTTGAGCTACTTGTTGCTCTTGGAATAAAGACAGCGGTGAACCTAATTGGCTATTCAATGGGTGGTGGAATTTCAACTATCTTCGCTGCGAACCACCCAGAACGGGTAAAACGCTTAATTTTGATGGCACCAGTCGGTTTCATACTTAAACATAGGGGCATCAATAAACTTTTATTGATTCCTGTTTTGGGTGAATGGTTGATGGCTATAGTGGTGAAGAAAAAAATGATCGATCATTATTACTCTGAGGTAGAGAGAGGAGTGGCACCAAGAATAATGGCGGAAAGTTTTGAACAACAATTTGAATACCCTGGTGTTGAGCATGCCTTTTTATCATCCTTAAGAAATTTCCCCATGGAAAACTTGCAGGCCGAATATCAACAACTAGGAGAAAACGCATTCCCTAAACTTCTAATTTGGGGGACCGAGGATAGTGATACTCCTTTTGCAGGATCCGAGAAAATATTGCGTTTAATTCCCGATATTCAATTCTTGAAAATAGAAGGTGGGGGGCATTCTATCCCTTACACTCATGATGATATCGTTAATCGTGAGATTGTCGATTTTCTAAAAAAATGAAGCGCCATATTTAAAAAATTACGACTTCTCTAAACACTAAATAGAAGATATTTAGTAAATCATTATCACAAGCAATGCATGATGAGCAGAATACTTAAAATGAGATGAAATAATTTACACAGTTAAATATGTCTTACTAAAGTTGGCTATTTAGACCAGTGTATAGCTGATAATATTCCTGCAGGACTTCAGGGTTTTCTAGAGCTGTTTTATTATCTATCGGCAAGTTATGAATTGCCTTCTGAACAGCAAGTTCAACAATTTTTCCACTCTTAGTTCTTGGAATATCAGACACCTGAATAATTACATCAGGCACATGTCGAGGCGAAGTATTACCTCGTATTTGAGTACAAATTTTTTCCTTTAATTGATCATCTAATTGCAGACTATCTCTTAATTTAACAAACAAAATTATTCGCATATCATCTTGCCAGTTTTGCTCAACAACAACTGATTCTAAGACCTCTTCCAGTTTTTCAACTTGCCTATAAATCTCTGCTGTTCCGATTCTGACACCTCCCCGGTTAAGTGTTGTATCAGAACGACCATAAAAAACCATTCCGCCATTCAAGTTTAGGCTTACAAAATCACCATGGCACCATATATTAGGATAACGATCGAAATACGACTGACGATATTTACTCCTGTCATCATCATTCCAAAAACCAGTTGGTTTAGACGGAAAAGTTTTGACACAGACCAGCTCTCCCTTTTGATTAATCACTGACTTGCCCTGATCATTCCACACTTCAACTGACAAACCAAGCCCACGTGTTTGGAGCTCCCCACGATGCACTGGGAGCATTGGGGAACCTAAAACAAAACACGAAACAATATCAGTACCTCCAGAAATAGAAGATAAACAAACCTCGGACTTTATTTTTTGATATACAAAATCAAAACAATCTAAGCTTAACGCTGAGCCCGTCGATAAAATCATTTTCAAAGATTGTAAATTATGAATTTCTCTAGGACATAACTCTTTCTTTCTAGCTGTGTCCAAATATTTTGCCGAAACACCCATGTAATTGAATTTTTCTTGTTCAGCATAATCAAATAGGATATTGTCGTTATCATTTAAAAATGGAGAGCCATCATAAAGCATCAAAGTAGCCCCAGAAGCCAAGCTACTTAATAGCCAATTCCACATCATCCATCCACAGGTCGAAAAAAAGAATACTCTGTCGCCATCTTTAATATCACAGTGCAACATGTGCTCTTTTTTGTGCTGAATTAATGTCCCCCCGACACCATGAACAATACACTTTGGAACGCCTGTTGTACCAGATGAAAACAAAATATAGAGAGGATCATTGAACGCTACAGATTCAAACTCCAGATCTGGATTAGTAGGCCCGTTAACGATTTCATCGAAGAAAAATGACTGATTCAAGTCTTGAAATTCAGAACTATTATTAACAAATCGCACCAATAGAGTATTTTCAACAGTTGGCAGCTGAGACACAATTTTTTGATTTTTTTCGAGGCAGTCAAACTCTTTACCGTTATAGTAATATCCATCTACACAAATAAAAACCTTAGGTTCAACCTGACCAAACCTATCGAGTACGCCTTGCACTCCAAAATCTGGCGAACAAGAAGTCCATACAGCTCCTAAACTTGCAGTAGCAAGCATTGATATAACTGTTTCCGGCATGTTAGGTAAAAAACCAGCAACCCTATCCCCTTTCTTTATGCCATTTTGCTTCAGCCAAAATGATAACCTAGAGACTTGTCTATAAAGTTCTAGGTGGCTTAAACTGCTCTTTTGTTGATCTTCTGCCCAAAAAACGATGGCAGGATTATCGCTTCTTTCAGATAAAAGATTTTTTGCGAAATTAAGCCTTGCATCGGGAAACCATTCGGAGCCTAAAAAATCATTACCATTTTTCAATACCTTAGTGGGCCTTCTTTCAGCAATAATTGAAGCATACCTCCAAAACAGATCCCAAAAAGATTCAGGAAATTCACATGACCATTGATACAATTCATGAAAATTTGTTAGCTTTGTCTTGAACTCTTGATTGACCTCTTGCATGAATCCCCATGCCTGGGTATTTTTTATTTCGTTTGCACTAGGACTCCAAAGTAACTTATTCATTCGGGACCTCGCCGGACGTTGGGTCGAAGATTCCGGTATGGGATAGTCTCTAGGCTGCAGTAATTAACGCCAGGAGACTGTGCATGCAAAATCAGGTCAGCAATCGGCTCAAAGTCATCGCGAAAGTGCACGGTGCTTTTGACCGCAAGAATCTTCATTTTTTCAGGATCAACTCCGATGTGTGTGAATATCGCCTGGTCAAGACACTGGCAGCGCTTGCTTCCGACGACAACACAGACATTCGCCTCGTCATCGAGTATCTCTAGCAGCGCCATGGGGCCAATCTGCGCGGATACGCCAGCATACATGGCACCGCTGAAGGTAAACTGGCCATTACTTAGCGCGAGCACTCTGCACTCAGCATGATAGGGACCCATATCAGGAAGTCCAGACTTTCCACCAAGCGCTGTCTCAAAGACAGCACCCACACCAAGGTCATGTGCTATCGCTGCGCTCTCGGGATCATGCAGTAGCCCAAACGCCGCATTGGTGGCTTTGCCCTCAACCAGGGCGCTTAGAAGACCGGTCGTATCGGAAGTCGCACCGGCGCCGGGATTGTCCTGCACATCCGCAATGACAACAGCTTTTGTACCAATGTGAGACATCGCCTTCGCAACGGCTGATGTCGGGCTGTGCATGGTGCTGTCAAATTCAGCTTCGCTTTCCTCAAGCGCCTCAATAATTCGGTCGGCGTGCCGGTCGGCCTCGGCTTGTGTGGAAGCATAGGCTACGACTGCTGGACCGGCATCATAGATATCGGCGGATGGAAATCCCATCGCAATATCACAGTGCGCCCGGCCAGGCCCGCTGTCATGGGGCAACAACTGGTAGAGTTCACGACAGGGAGATGCGCCGGTATACTGCGCTAATAATGGTACCAGAAAAGACGCCTGCCGCATCGCATGGTGCAGGGTTTCTCCAGATAGGAGACGGCGCAGCATCGAATAGCAACGAGCACCGGTTTTGGCCATGTCGATGTGGGGGTAGGTCCGAAAAATGCAAAAAGAAGACGCATGCGTCACCATGCGCTCTGTGAGATTGGCATGCAGGTCAAGACTGGCCACGATGGGAAGGACGTCTCCCGTAAGGTTGCGGATGCGCTCAAGCAGCTCCCCTTCACCATCCTCGTGTGACTCCGTCACCATCGCCCCATGTAGATCAAGGTAGATACCATCCAAAGACCTCACCTTGCTGATACCATCCAGTAACATGGTCGAAATTCGCTCAAAAGCGTCGTCGGTTACGTAAGCGCAGGGCTCGGCCGACGCCCAGACAACCGGTAATAATTCAATATCCGGAACCGTGCGGGTGGCTGCAACAAAACCCGCCACAGGGAGATTAATACCCTCGGTGCCGGTGATGATCTCGTTGCCCTGCAACAGGCCGGGCCAGCCGTCGGCTTCGAGGAAATCTTCGAAGGTGGCTTTAGACGCGCCAAAGGTGTTAGTCTCGTGCTGGAAACCAGCGATTAGAATTCTGGTCAAGTTATTTCTCCTGACGACGATCTATTGTGATTAATCATTCTTATATTCTAAAGTTTAATTATTGAAACTGTTCAAGAAATATATTTAAATAACTTCAAGATTTAACTTCTGAGTGTGTACAATTAATCTTGAAGCTAAATTTTATTATTTAGTATCTCTGTTGATAAATTTTACAAATGGCATTATAGGTGTCATTTATATATCTTTTTAATCTTTATACGAAAAGGAGAATAAGTATGAACAAGAAACAAATTAACGAAAAACCGTTAATTCTGGGTCGTGATATCTCTCGTCGTGATTTTATTAGAGGCTCAGCGGCTCTTGGAATTGCCGGCACAACAGCAGGAACTTTACTAACGACAGGTAATGCATTTGCTGCTGGAGGAAAACGTGGAGGGCGATTACGTGCAGGTATTGCACATGGATCTACAACAGATTCGTTAGATCCAGCAACCTATGAAAACAATTTTGCTGTTCAAATGAACTATTCTATTCAAAACCATCTTGGTGAAGTGGATGCTGCTACTGGTGCTATGGTGCCAGAACTAGCGGAAAGTTGGGAGGCCACAAATGGCGCAAAAACGTGGATATTTAATCTACGTCAAGGTGTAGAATTTCACAATGGTAAGACAATGAATGCTGATGATGTGATTGCATCTTTTCAGCACCATATGGGAGAAAGTGCGTCACCTGCAAGATCGTTATTGGATCAGGTAAGCAGTATAAGTAAGGATGGCGATAACCGAGTGATCTTTGAACTATCGGCTGGTAATGCGGACTTTAATTTTGTCGCTTCGGATTATCATATAGCCATTAAACCTTCCAAAGACGGAAAAATTAATCCGACTGATGGTATTGGTACAGGAGGCTATGTACTCAAAGAGTTTGAGCCCGGAGTACGTTTTCTAGCAGAACGTAATGCCAATTACTTTAAGTCAGGTAAAGCTTGGTTTGATGAGATCGAAATGATTTCTATCATTGATCCGGCTGCTCGCCAAAATGCTTTAGCCACTGGTGAAGTTGATACTATTGACCGTATAGACTTAAAAACTGCACACCTGCTTGCTCGTCAAAGTGGTGTCACAATAGAAGAAGTTACTGGCACAAAGCACTACACTTTTCCAATGAGGACTGACACAGCTCCACATAATGATAACAATGTTCGTCTTGCACTCAAATATGCTCTTAAGCGTGACGAACTTGTGGAGAAAGTTTTATATGGACATGGTACAGTTGGTAATGATCACCCAATAGCACCAAGTAATCAGTACCATGCATCTTCACTACCTCAACGCGAATACGATCCAGATAAAGCACGTTTTTATGCAGAAAAAGCTGGTGGTGTTAAAGTACAACTTTCTGCTGCTGACGCAGCTTTTCCAGGAGCAGTTGACGCCGCTGTCTTATATCAAGAACATGCAGCCGCAGCTGGAATCGATATTGAGGTTGTTCGTGAACCAAACGACGGTTATTGGTCTAATGTCTGGATGCAAAAGGCTTGGTGTGCTTGTTATTGGGGCGGAAGACCTACAGAGGACTGGATGTTCACTACTGCTTATCAAGGCGGTGCATCGTGGAATGACACCTTCTGGAAAAATGACCGCTTCGATGAATTGTTAATTCAAGGTCGTGCTGAAACTAATCGAGATACACGTCGTGCAATCTACTATGAAATGCAGCAAATTGTCAGTGATGATGGTGGTGTTGTAGTGCCCATGTTTGCCAACTACGTCTTTGCAACAACTGATAAGGTTGCACATGGCCCAATGGCAGGAAACTGGGATATGGATGGTGGCAAGTACTTTGAGCGTTGGTGGTTTGCCTGATTAAGTAAGAAGGAGTAAGGCAAATTTGCCTTAGATAAACAACTTTGAAGCATATCCTTAAAATTGTGGCCCAGCGCATCGCGCTGGGTCTTCTCACTCTTTTTGTTATTTCACTGATGATTGCCTTTGGCGTAGAGCTATTACCTGGTGATTTGGCACAGGAGATACTTGGACAGGGGGCAACGCCCGAAGGCCTAAGAGTGCTTCGATTACAACTTGGACTAGACATTCCGCCACATATACGTTACCTTGATTGGCTTGGAGGTATGGTTACAGGAGATATGGGACTGTCGCTGGCTAACAAGCGACCAATATCAGAACTTATTGGACCGCGCCTCTCTAACACACTTTTTCTTGGAGGCTTTGCTGCTTTGATTGCGATTCCAGTCGCATTAATCCTAGGTATCTTGGCTGCTCTCTATCGCAACTCACTTTACGACCGAAGCGTTAATATCTTCACCCTTACTTCGATTTCATTTCCAGAATTCTTTATTGCCTATATTCTGATTCTATTTTTTGCCATCAAACTGGGCTGGTTTCCCGGAATTTCAAACATTAGTTCAGAATTGACATTTATGGACAAACTATACCGAACATTGCTGCCAGCAGCTTCACTAACCCTGGTAGTTGTTGCCCACATGATGAGGATGACAAGAACTTCAATTATTAATTTATTATCCAGTCCCTATATCGAAATGGCACGACTTAAAGGAATTAAACCGCTAAGAATTATTACCCGCCACGCTCTCCCGAATGCCTTAGCCCCTATCGTCAACGTGATTGCAATAAATCTGGCTTATCTCGTAGTTGGGGTTGTGATTGTGGAGGTAGTGTTCGTTTATCCGGGGCTAGGTCAATTGCTAGTGGATAGTGTTTCCAAAAGGGATGTACCTGTTGTACAAGCCTGTTCAATGATCTTTGCATCGGTTTACATCTTACTAAACCTATCTGCAGATATCATCTCAATAGTTACAAACCCTCGTTTACTTTACCCACGCTGATGCAGAAAACTTTAAAAAATCTATTATCTGCGCCATTGTCTGCTAAATTCGGTATGGTCATCATTTTCATTTATCTTGTGATAGCTATTTTTGCACCTCTCATAGCTCCCTACGGGGAAAGAGAGATTCTTGGAAAAGCCTATGAATTGATGTCTAGCGAACACCTTCTTGGTACCGATAACTTAGGAAGGGATATGCTTTCGCGACTCATTTATGGGGCACGTAATACCATTGGAATAGCTCTAATCACCACTGCCTTAGCTTTTTTTGTTGGTAGCCTGGCCGGTATGATTGCAGCTGCACTTGGTGGCTGGATAGATCAATTACTAAGTCGCATTGTGGATATCTTTATGTCTATTCCTTCACTGATTTTTGCCCTATTGATTCTTTCTATCGTAGGAACTGCAATGCCCTATCTGATTGGTACTATTGTTATCATCGATTCCACTCGTGTTTTCCGTGTAGCCCGCGCCACCGCAATGAATGTTGCTGCAATGGACTACGTAGAGGTTGCAAGGCTAAGAGGAGAGAAACTGACTTGGATTCTGAGAAAGGAAATTTTGCCTAATATAGCCGCTCCCTTGCTAGCTGAATTTGGACTACGTTTTTGTTTCGTATTTCTTTTTATCTCAGCGCTTAGTTTTCTTGGCCTTGGTATCCAACCTCCCACGGCAGATTGGGGATCGATGGTACGCGACAATGCGACACTGATTTCTTATAACGACATAACACCTCTCATTCCTGCAGCAGCTATAGCTTTATTGACAGTGGCAGTTAATTTCGTAGTTGATTGGATGTTGCATAAATCTAGCGGACTTAAAGATGTTAATTGACGATATAAATAATTCAAGTAGTGATCCTTCACCTTTACTACAAATGAAAGGTCTGCGCATTGAGGGACTATCGGATAAAGGCTGGCAGGAAATTGTTTGTGGAATCGATTTGAAACTTAATCGCGGAGAAATACTTGGTTTAATTGGTGAGTCTGGAGCAGGAAAATCAACTATTGGTTTGGCTGCAATGGGTTTCGCTAAAGACGGTTGTCGAATTGTTGACGGGGAAATTGATTTTGATGGAATAGAGCTGAGAAAAGCACCCGAATGGCAAAAACGTAAACTCCGAGGCACCCGAATCTCTTATGTTGCTCAAAGCGCTGCTGCTGCTTTTAATCCGGCACATCGCCTAATAAATCAATTTACTGAGGGGCCAATAGAACACGATTTACTTTCCGAAGCTAAAGCAAAAGAAAAAGGTCGTGCTCTTTACCGAAGCCTTGACCTTCCCGACCCTGACCATATCGGTGAACGTTGGCCACACCAAGTTTCCGGCGGACAAATACAGCGGATGATGGTTGCGATGTCAATGTCCTGTGAACCAGACTTGATTATATTTGATGAGCCAACTACTGCATTGGATGTAACCACTCAGATTGAAGTCTTAAAAACAATTAAAGAAATTGTAATAGACAGAAATGTTGCAGCTATTTACATCACGCACGACCTTGCAGTAGTAGCCCAACTTGCAGACCACTTAATGGTGCTACGTTACGGAAATCTGATTGAAGTGAATAGTACCGGTCAGATTCTTAAAAGTCCCAAACAAGAATATACTCAAAATTTATTAGATGCTCGCATTCGAAATGAAAAAACTACTGCACAAATTCCGAATCCGAAAACTCTTCTAAATGTTGAATCTGTTACAGCAGGATACGGCAAAGGACCTGATATTTTGCAAGATGTATCGATTTTGGTCGAAAAAGGACGCACTGTAGCTGTGGTCGGAGAATCTGGTAGCGGAAAAAGTACTTTGGCAAGGGTTTTGACAGGACTTCTTCCGCCACGTTTCGGTAACATCCACTTTGACGGAGAATCGCTTCCCGATAAATTAAAACTTAGAACAAAGCAACAACTTCAAAAAATTCAAATGATCTCCCAACTGCCAGATACTGCACTTAATCCACGTCAACGGGTACGGGATATTATTGGTCGCCCTTTGAGTTTTTATCTCGGTTTAAAGGGTAAGGAGAAAGAACAACGTATTAATGACTTGCTTCGACAAATTGAACTCCCCCAAGATTACATAGACCGACTACCAAGTGAACTATCAGGTGGCGAAAAACAACGTATCTGTATTGCCCGTGCACTGGCTGCAGAACCTGAACTTATTATTTGTGATGAAGTCACTTCTGCCCTTGATTCGATTGTTGCCAAGGCTATCCTCAACTTGCTACAACGACTTCAAAATGAGCTTGGAGTGACCTATCTATTCATCAGCCATGACCTTGATACCGTAGCCAATATTGCCGACCAAGTTGTTGTTCTTTATGCTGGTAGAGTGGCAGAGCAAGGTTCCAAGACTGCAGTTTTTCAACCACCATTTCATCCATATACTCGACTTTTACTTTCATCAGTTCCGGAAATGCGTCAAGGATGGCTGGAAGAAACTCTTTCCACTCAAGAAGCTAAAGCAGGTATTGCTCGCGAGGTAAAAATTACCGAACAAGGCTGCCCTTTTGCTGAACGTTGCCCTATATCTATTGAGGACGTTTGTGTAGGCTCAAGACCTCCGCTACAAACGACGACTTCAGGACACATCTATGCATGCCAACACTCGAAAGAAGTATTACTTAGAGAAAGCCAACACTAGACTCGGTAAAATTCATCAGGTCAGGTTTACTTTTAAATAAAATTGTTTATACGCTATCGGTTTTAGCCCATTGTCTTATCGCTCAAAATTTTTCAGTATTTGCAAAATTTAATCGACTCAGGAAAAACCTCTAGATACCTTTTCTTGCCATTTATGTTGATGAATTTGAACGCCATTTTCTAGAGCCTCTATGTTACTGTTTAAGTAAAAATAGTCGGCATCACAAGTTACCTTTAGGTGCGTATAAATATTAATATCCCAGCCAGGTCGAGATTGATGGGAATGCCAGTGGCATTCACTACTGGCAGAGTGGGGGTCATCGGGCAATATACTGTGCCTCTCAGTACAGGATTCACCCACGGTTAGATTGTGTTCTAGAAAGGTAAACTCACCAAAATCGTCATTAATTAGCGTAGTTACACGGCCATCTGTTGCATCTGTTTGTGTTATGCGGTCATGCTTTTCTGGCCTTATTTTTTTGGTTTTATTAACTGGACAAACGTAGCCTTGGCCTAAATCTCGAGCTAAAACCGTACTACGATCATGACAAGGTATAGTTAAACTAGCAGATGCCAAATCCAAAGTTAACTTTGTCTTTTTGGGTGCAGGCCAAAGTAACGGGAAATAAGCGCTTGACACTGCTAAACGCAGCCTGTGTCCAGTTGGTACCTGATACCCTGTGTCATCCAATTTGATTGATACATTTATTGCCTCGCCGGCCACCACCAACTTCGGACAATCTAAGCCATCTCTCATAGCGAGATTGAGAACACCATAACTAATCCTTTTGCTGCTACCGCTCGGAGACACGTCACACAGACGAACAATTATTTGGCCGCAATTTTGATTACTTGTAACCCTCACCTTAAATTCACTAGCACCCAGCATAGATATAGGATGTTCAAGTGGCTCTGTATCAAAGCACAGGCTATTAACATCATCTTGACGTTGATCTGTTGGAAAATCAGGTCCACACCAAATCACGCAATATTCACCACTCGCTGAACCAGTAGTTAGAGGACTCTGCAGAGAAACTTTGCCCATGGTTTTGGCTTCAGTTAACTGTCCATTAGGGCTTAAATTAAAGTCTACTGTCTGACTTTGTAGTGGCCACTGATTTCCCTCTACCCATAGTCCAGGCCTCTGTTCATAGGTCGCCTGAGGTGGCACGGCATCTTGAATATAAGCGGCAATAACTGCTTCATCCATAATGCCATTATTGATATCCTTGAGCCAATAATCCCACCAGCGCTTGGCTTCGGCTAAAAAGTCTACCTCTGGCTTGGGTGATGCAAAATTTGGGTATTTATGAGCCCAAGGACCAATCAGAGCTTTTTTAGGCCCAGGCAAGCCTTGTATCATGCGCGGGATTGCAACAGAATAGGCATCGCCCCAGCCACCAACACAATATACTGCAGCCTTAATTGCAGAGTAATCTTCATTGATCGAACCGTGTTTCCAATAAGCATCTTTATAGGTGTGTTCTAGCCAGTTTCTTGCTAATAACGGCATGTTCTGAAGTCGTTCAAGCCATTTCTCTCGCCACGTCTTAGGCAGTAATAGTGGATCAGGCGCTTTGGCCATATAACAAGACATTGTGGAAGCCCAACTAAAATTTTCTGTCAATAAAGCACCGCCACGATAATGAATATCGTCAGCGTATCGATCATCAGTAGAACAAACAGTTATTATGGCTTTTAGTTCGGTTGGTCTCAAAGCTGCAACCTGCAAGGAGTTGAAACCTCCCCAAGATTTACCCATCATACCTACCTTGCCGCTACACCAGTCTTGCTGTGCAAGCCAACCAATTACTTCAACAGCATCTTCCAACTCTTGCTGCAAATATTCATCAAGTAACAACCCATTAGATTCGCCACAACCACGCATATCTACTCTCACGCATGCATAACCAAAGGCAGCCCAGTAGGGGTGCATTTGCTCATCTCGAATGGCTGTACCGTCACGTTTTCGATAAGGGATATATTCCAAAATAGCTGGCACTGGGTATTCGATAGCATCGGTAGGTAACCAGGCACGCGCTGCAAGCTGAATACCGTCAGGAAGTGGAATGAAAAAATTAGTCCACTCTTCAATGGTGTTAGTAAAATTTGGTTCAGTCGACATAACTTAATACTCTATAGGCTTCCTTATTCTCCAAGTCTAAAGGGAGGGTATTCATCAGTTGTTAATAAAAACACGTAAGCATTAACCCTTAATGACCAACGCAAAAAGCCCTCTACAAAATCAAATATCCCTTTCGGATATCGCCCTGTGAATAGAATCGCAAACCAAGCAAAAACACTACAAAAAACTATAGCAATGAATATAAATATTAAGACAATTATGTGCGGGATAACTAGAATCCATTTGAAAAGTGGCATCCATCTATTAAGGTCTTTCTTAGCGTCTGGATAAGGTATATCAACTTGTATTGCCTGGTCATCGTCGGTTGAAGGGTATTCGTCCCTCATTAACAACCCATAGGCGGCAATTCTAAGCCAGAATTTACTAAGAGCGAGATTCCAATCAAACCACCATTTTGGGTATTTTTCTCTAAAAAGAATCATTAAAGCTACTGCCAGTGATAAAGTCTCAGCATAAGAGGAAATAAGAGCAAGAACGATAATAACTGGAATTATTAATATTAATCTAATAAAAGCGGTTGGTCTGTTGGATGTTTCTGAGTAATCAATCTTTAGGTTTACTGGGTATTGCTTCATTTACTTTCCCAGATAGCTTCCTTGATAGCTGGAATCAGTATCGATGGAGTAGGCCAATCTTCGCAATGTTGATAGCGGTGGGCAAGGCGAATTATACCTGTTTGATCAACGACAAATTCACCTGGTAACTGCCATGGGCTATCTACCAACCCCCCATCTGTACCGTGACGTGACTTCTGTAATTCAGCACCAGTCTCATAATCGATTCTTAGGTACTCTTCGGGCGCATCATAGACAATTTGAGAGGGTTTACCTTCCAACAAGTCGTAGGCCTCGTAGACACTAAAAGTTGGATCACACAAGACAGTGCATGGTATGCCGTTCCTTTGGCTGTAGTCTTTAGAGCGCTCAGGTTCACCTTGACCAATCACGACGACGGATGCACCTAATTTGAGGTAGTCCGCGTATTCATCTTGCAGGCGATGTGCACGGTCAACTCCACAACTACAACCGTAATGCCGCCAGAACAAAATTAGGGCTGGGCCGTTACTCCAAAAATCGCGTAAATGAACTAATTTACCGGATGTGTCCTGTAATTCAAAGTCAGGAGCTAAGTCTCCAACTTGTAACGGTACTTTAGTCCATCGAAGACGCGTCGGACCTTGCTTCCAAAGTTCAAGCCATTCTTTTTCTGCGGCTTCAATTTGGTTATCTACTAATGATTTCATTTTTCACTCCTAGAAATATTTTTAAAGAAATCTAATTATAATTCAAAATAAACCTCCCTCACACATCAAACAGAATTTGGACTTTTATCCTCTATAGATTTATACTGAATTTAAATTAGTATTGAAAATTATTTTTTTGAAGGAGTATATAAATGAAATTTGAGAACAAGGTAACTTTAGTTACTGGAGGAAATTTTGGAATAGGGCATGGAATAGCTAAGAAATTTGCAGAAGAAGGTTCCAAAATAGCTATTGTTGCCAGAAATGAGGAAAGAGCAAAAAATGTTATTAAGGATTTAGAAAATCAAGGCTTTGTTGCAAAATTTTTTAAAACCGATGTCTCAAAAGAAGAACAAGTAAAAAAAATGATTAAAGAAGTTTTAAATGTTTTTGGAAAATTAAATATTGTTGTGAACAACGCTGGATGTGGAAGTCAACATTGTGGAGTAAAACCAAACGACCCTCCTTCATCAAGATGGGAAATTCTTAGAAGCGCTAACCTAGATTCCAATTTTTTTGTTAGTGCTCACTCATTACCGCACCTAGCAAAAAATAAAGACAGTGCAATTGTTAATATTTCTTCCACAGCTACTTTTCATGGCAATTGGGGGCTATATGGAGCAGCAAAAACTGGAGTTGAAGGGATGACTCGTTCATTTGCCGTCGAAGCATCAACTTATGGAATTAGAGTTAATTGCATTAGTCCAGGTTGGATTGAAACAAGTCCTGAACAAACTGCTGCTGCACAAGGTAGCGATAATGGTGAATGGGAAATGCCCCCATCATTGTTTGACAGAATGGGAACCACAGAAGAAATTGCAAACACAGCCGCTTTTCTCGCTTCTAATGAGGCATCTTTTATTACGGGCCAAACAATAGTTGTTGATGGCGGCTTTACGATGATAGATTATCCATCAAGAAATTCTCTTAAATCCGTTGGTCATCGTATTTTTTCACATTCAAATAGATATGACACGTAATATATGAGGATATTTATTGAGATACCCTTCCTCACACATCAGACGAAATTTGGACTTTGGCTCAAGTTGACTTATAATCCTAGTATGAAAAATCGCTTTTTTCAACTGGATTTTGAATATTATTTATTCATTTTGGCGTAAGTCTGATGGATTAATTTTTCTTTTCTTTGTAAATCAATCCAAGCATTATCATCGAATTCTTTCGTTGGCGGCTGATCGATTTTGAAATGATTATAGTTGTCAACTCCCCTGACAATCATAGCAGAATCATTATCAGTTTGAGTTTGATACATATCTGTAGAAATATAGTTAACAGTAAGACCAATTCGGCGCTCATTGCTTTGATTTGGATATGAGGTGTGCATAGTCCAACCATGATGAAGAGAAGCCTCACCAGCTCTTAAAGGCAGACTTACAGCATCTTCTTTAGAGGCATTTTCAATGGTTTGTCCATGATGAAGTAGATTATGTTTATCAGATGTAGTTTTATGAGAAAGTTGTCCATTTTTGTGACTACCTGGAATCATATACATACATCCATTTTCTTCTGTGACATCTGTTAGTGCAATCCAGGCCGCAATCTGCTTATCATCATTAAACCCCCAGTAGGTAAGATCTTGATGCCAGCTTATATGAGCCTTTGATTTAGGTTCTTTAATAACAAAAGAGGTGCTATAAAGCAGTATATTGGGACCCAAAAGTTCTTCAACTTGATCTAAGAGTCTGTCATTGGTTCCAAGTTTGTAGGCTATATTAAGAGCTGTATGAATCTTAAATCGATAATTAAGTAGACCTATTTTTTTCTCTACTTTTTCGAGAGTTTTTCGATAAGAAAGTGCTGTCTTCGTATCAATTACTGAAACAGGTGAGTAAAAACCATCCATTTCAAATTTAGTTTTAAGTTGACTCATACCACCCCAATAACTAATATTTAGGAGATTATATTTAGTTTTTAAACTTATAGTAGAATATTAGCATAATGAAGGAGTTATAGATGGCTAGAAGAAAATCAGCACGAGCCGCCAAACAAGTCCAAAGAGCAAAAGCGCCTGAAATAAATCCGTGCCCTCCGGGACAGATTGGCGGTCAATATAAGCCACTATCAGATTCTCAAGTCAAGCAAATTTATAATGAGGCTCTGCGTATATTAGAACAGATTGGTATGACTGATGTTCCAAAAGTTCTTGAAACGCAGGCCTTGGCTCATGGTGCAAAAAAAAATAAACAAGGGAGGCTTTGTTACCCTGCCTCTATGGTAGAAAGCATAATTACTTCTGCTTGTAAACAGTTTACCTTTTATGGTCGCGACCCTAAGCATGATATTGTAGTTGGCGGTGATAAGGTTTATTTTGGAACAGGTGGTGCAGCAGTTCAAACTCTAGATATAGATACTGAAGAGTATCGACCTTCAACCTTGTCTGATTTATATGACTTCACTCGCCTTATTGATCAACTATCTAATGTCAGTTGGTTTACTCGGTGCTGCATTGCGACTGATGTTGAAGATAATTTCGAACTGGATGTCAATACTGCATACGCACTATTAAAGGGAACCACAAAGCCAGTAGGTATGAGCTTTCATATTGCTGAGCATGTTGATCCAATTATCGATATGTTTGATATTGTATTAGGTGGAAAGGGAAAGTTTGCTGAAAAACCATTTTGCAAGGCTCATATTAGCCCAGTTATCTCGCCGCTAAAATATGGCGAAGATGGGGTGATGGTGGCAATAGCTTGCATGAAACGCGGAATGCCTATCAACAACATTATTGCTGCTATGCCCGGTGCGACAGCACCTGGACCAATAGCAGGATCTCTCTCGCTTACACTAGCTGAGACACTTTCCACCCTTGTAATGACAAATGTTTTTGAGTTAGGTTATCCGATGATTTTTGGCAACTGGCCTCTTGCTATCGATTTGCGTACTGGTGCATTTAGAGGGGGTAGTGGTGAAATGGCTTTGCTCAATGCAGCATCCGCTCAACTCTCGAACTCTCTTGGCCTTCCATCGGGTTGCGCTTGTAGTATGAGTGATTCGAAATCTCCAGATGCACAAATGGGTATGGAAAAAGCACTCACTGCATTGGCTTGTGGATTAGCGGGAGGAAATATGATCTATGAATCTTCAGGAATGATGGCGAGCTTGCTAGGCGCATCATTTGAAGCATTCGTGATGGATGATGAAATGCTTTCACTTATTTATCGAATGATTAGAGGCATAGAAGTCAATGAACAAAGTTTAGAGTTCGAATCAATTCAATCTGTCGTCTCAGATACGGGGCATTTTTTGGGGCAACCTGAAACAATGTTATCGATGGAGAGAGATTATTTCTATCCAAAGTTAGCTGATCGTGAAGAGCCAATTGTATGGCAAGAAAAAGGCTCGCTCAATCATTTAAGTAGAGCAAAAAGCAGAGCCAAGGAACTACTGGAACATCACCCAAATTATCTAACTAGTGAGATCGACAATTCAATTCGGAAGGCTTACCCTATTCTTCTGTAATTCAATCATTTAAAGAAACTCTACAATATGAAAACGACGCCCGAAAGCGCCGCTATCATTAAAAGCTAGATCATTATAAAGTTACTTGACCCAATGAAACCCACTTGCCACCCTGAACTTGACTCAAGACAACCACTTGCGTCCCTATATGGTCATCAGCGCCATAGCTCCAGCCTATTCTGCCAAAAGTATCTTGATGGCCGCTAATTGCCTCTAGTCCATCCATTAATGAGTCGACAGTTAAGTCAGCGCCAGCATTCTCGAGTCCGGCCACTACTAAATCAGCAGCAGTGTAACCCAATTGCCCTGAGATACCTGGGTCAGTGCCGTGCTGCGCTTTATAGGCATCACAAAATGCTTGAGCGCTTGCGGGAGCACTGTCACAGTAGACAGCCTCACCCACACTTGCAGCGTACAATCCTTCTGTTATGCCGCCTGGGAAACCTGCAACCATGGTGTCAAAGCCAGCTTGTGTAACCACCACATCCGCGGTAATACCTAGTTTGCGGGCAGTGGCATAGCCTGTAATCGTATCACGAATAATTGTACCGAACACGATCAGGTCACAGCCTGCGCCTTTAAAGCCTACCATTGCACCGACAAATTCGGTATCGGTTGGCTTATGGGCAAAACTAGAAACCAAGCTCACTCCACTGTGTTCTGCTACTTCATCTGTTACCGCCTCTAGCACTTCAGTGCCATATGCAGTATCTTGATACATCACGCATGCTGATGTTCTTCCTGTTGCAAGAAAATGACCAACTGCAAATCTGATTTGATTGTAATAACTTGAGCCGAAGGTGAGCTTAAGGTCGTGCTCAGGCTCCTGAACCGATTTTGCGGTAGTCATTGGGAACAGCATAGGCACGTTGTTGGCGAACTGGGTTTCAGCTGTCGCTAGATTCATTGGCGTGCCGAGAACGTTGAATGTAGCGAACACTTTGTCAAGGTTCATCAATTTGTTCATCGCCTTGACGTGGATTGGAACCTGATATTGGTGATCCTCTAGGACAACACGTATCTGTCTCCCATGCACACCGCCGTCTTCATTTGCCATGTCAAAACGGATCTGTGCTGCCCGGCTTGCCGCAACGCCCCAAAGCGCCGCCGGTCCACTCAGCGCGGTTGACGTTCCAAGAACGACTTCATCGTCGGTTACTCCTTGAGCCATAACCCCAGTGCTCAAAGCTAGACAGGCTAATCCTGCCGTGATATTATTTAGTTTTTTCATAGTTTTTACCCTTTTATTGATTATTATTAATTACACCTTTGTTGGTATCAATATACCTGCTTCTTGCTACTTGCACAAATATCCAGAATATTCAGTTCTCTTTAAGAGTACATTTGATCAATCAATTCAGCATATTTTTCATTCACAATGTTGCGTTTTAACTTCATGCTTGCTGTCAATTCGTCATCTTCAACCGTCAGCTGTTTGTCGATCAGTCTAAATTTCTTGAGAGTTTCAGCTTGTGCCAAAGATAGATTGATTCGTTCAATTTCACTTTTAACGAGAGACTGGACCTCTGATGTTGCACATAAACTTTTAAAATCAGAGAACGGTACATTGTTTGCCTGGGCAAACTGGCTCACTGTTTCATTGTCAATCATCACCAAACAGGTGAGGTATTTACGCCTATCACCGATCACCACAGCATCAGTCACATAGGGTGAGAATTTTAGCTGGTTTTCAATCTCCGAGGGGCTGATATTCTTCCCACCGGAGGTGATAATAATGTCCTTCTTCCTATCCACAATCTTGACAAATCCATCACCATCGATCTCTGCTATGTCACCTGTATACAGCCATCCATCAACGATTGTCTCAGCGGTTTTAAGTTCTTGCTTGTAATACCCCTTGAACACTAAAGGTCCCCTGATCATCAGTTCGCCATCGTCGGCAGTTTTCAGCTCAACGCCTGGCGGCGGCTTGCCTACCGTGCCCAGGCGAACCTGCCCCCGATAGTTGCCGCATGCAAACGCCACATTTTCAGTTTGACCAAACGCCTCGTACAGGGGCACACCCAAAGCGCGAAACCAACTAATCAAGTCTGGTGAGATAGGTGCTGCGCCTGTCAGTCCAATTCGTACATGGTCTAAGCCCAAGAGAACTTTAATGTTGTTAAGGACAAGAAGATCTGCAGCTCTGTGCATCAGGCGGACATGCGCCGGAACAGGCAGACCCTTGTCTTCAAAATCAGCAGCTCTGGAGCCGGCGGATATGGCGATTTGCAGGGCTTTTCTACCAAACCATGTTGCATCTTTCATGCGCAATGTGATGGATGAATACATTTTTTCCCAGATTCTGGGTACCCCCAGAAAGTAGGTTGGAGAAACTTCGGTAATATTTTCGAATGCGGTGTCCTGGCCCTCAATGAAGTTAATCGTTGAAGAGCGGGCTAAAGGTAAGAACACCGATAGAAGTCGTTCGGCAGCGTGGGACAGCGGTAGGTAGACAACCGATTCATCCTCTGCAGTGATTGGGTAGAATTCATGAAAGGCCTGCGATATGAAAATAAGATTTCTATTGCTGAGCATCGCTCCTTTTGGAGCGCCGGTTGTACCGGAGGTATAAACCAAAATTGCTGTATCATTGGGTTTTATGCTGTCAATTCGCCTATTCCATTCTGACTCGAGATCCTCGGTGTCCTCATCACCCAATCGATAAAATTGCTCCAGCATGACAACTTTGGGGTGGTCCAGATCAGCAAGTCCAGTGGAATCTAGAACAACCACTGTGTGAATATTGGGCAGTTGCTCTTCCACCGTCAGGTACTTGTCAAGCTGTTCTTCGTTCTCGACCATCAGTAGCGTCGTATCGCTGTCTTTGCAAATATGCAGGATTTGGGGCGCCGAATCTGTCGCATAGATGCCGCAGGAAACACAACCAATACATTGGGCGGCAAGATCGAAAAATAGCCACTCTTTACATGGGTCGGCTAGTATGGATACTGTTTGGCCGGGTTCTAATCCGAGTGTCATCATGGCCTTGCCTAAGCGGGTGCTATTAGAATAATATTGATTCCAGGAAAACGTTCGCCAGATGCCGAAATGCTTCTCGCGCATGGCTACTTTATTCTTTAGAGTTTGCGCCCTAAAGCGAAACAATGCTGGAATCGAGGTTTGATTGTCAAGGCTGATGATTTCTTCAGTATTCATCCTCTATCTCCAGGTTTTGCGTTGTTTCCAGCGGCGCTTTTCCCGGCCTTTGGCTTCCTTTTTCCCTAAATAGAACTCCTGAATGTCAGGGTTGTTCAACAAGGTGTCACGGTCTCCGTCAAAAACGACCCGTCCCGTTTCGATCACGTAGCCAGCGTGCGACACCTTCAAGGCCATGTGTGCATTTTGTTCTACCAGAAGCATGGTGACGCCTTGTTCGGTGTTGAGGCGGTAGATAATGTCAAAAATTTCACTAACCAGCAATGGCGAAAGGCCAAGGGATGGCTCGTCCAGAAGCAGAATTTCCGGTCGCATCATTAACGCTCTTCCTATCGCAAGCATTTGCTGCTGACCCCCGGACAGAAGCACGGCCTGCAGATTGATCTTGTTCTTTAAGTCTGGAAAATAGTGGAAAACCATCTCTAAATCGTCATCAATCTCGTTTTTCCCTTTGCGGTTATAAGCTCCCATTTCTAGGTTTTCTTTGACGCTTAGAAATGGAAATACCTCTCGCCCTTCGGGTACATGGCCCATACCTTGCTTGGCGGTCTTATCCGGTTGCCAGGCAGTAATATCTTGACCAGAAAATACTATAGTGCCTTTTTGTGGTTCTAGTGCACCACAAATAGTTTTAAGAATTGTAGTTTTTCCGGCCCCATTTCCTCCCAAAATACTAACGATTTTGCCCTCATGAACGTCGAGGCTTATTCCACGAATCGCCATTACAGGACCATAGAACGTTTCTATATTGCGCACTTTCAACAATGGAGATTCGCTCATTGTACATCCCCCAGATAGGCGGAAACGACCTCAGAATTACTCTGCACAAAAGCATGGTCTCCTTCGGCGACAACCCTACCATTGACAATTGCCAGCACCCGGTCGGAGACCTCCGCCACTAGAGACATGTTGTGTTCAATCAAGACGACGGTAATATTCAAGTCTCGCCTGATATCCTCGATCCAAAACCCCATTTCCTCTGTCTCCTCAGGATTGAGCCCTGATGAGGGCTCGTCTAGCAACAACAGCTTAGGTTCAATGCAAAGTGCCCTTGCCAGCTCAATCTTCTTTCGCACGCCATAGGGCAGACCCGAGATCATTTGGTTTCGATAATGGGCCAGTTCCAGAAAATCGATTACTTCCTCCACCTTTCTTCGATGTTCCAGTTCCGCCTCTATGACACTGCTGGTGAATAACACTTGACGCCACCAGCTTTGACTGTTGTGCACATGTCTGCCCACCAAGAGATTTTGCAAAACAGAAGCATGCTCGAACAACTCCAGATTTTGAAACGTTCTGGCGATACCTAGGCGTGCAATGTCTTTTGCGCCAAGCTTCAATAGGTCATTGCCGCCAAAATTCAGCAGCCCAGATAGAGGTTCGTAGAAGCGGCTCAATAAATTGAAAATAGTAGATTTTCCTGCGCCGTTTGGTCCGATGATTGCATAAACCGAACCCTCTTCGACAGCAAAACTTACATCGTCGACCGCTTTGACGCCGCCAAAGGAGATGGAGAGGTTCTCGATTTCTAGGAAGCTCATCTTAATCGCTCCGTTTTCAGGTAAGCCCTCTGGCGCTTAAAACTCTTGCGTCTATATATAGGGAAGAATTCCATATAGCTGCGAATCTTGATCCAACGGCCGTAGATACCGGTCGGCTCGAATACGATCACGCTGATCAGTATGGCCCCAAAAACGAACGGCTCTATTCCTGGCAAGCCGCCAATCGAAGATGGCATGATATCTTTCGCAATCGATATACCGGTTTCCAGCACACCAATCAATACAGCCCCGAAAAATACACCATGGACAGTGCCAAGACCTCCTAATACAATCATCAATAGCAGCTGGATGGACAATAAAATTCCAAATATTTGTGGTGTCAAAAACGACATATAATGCGCCAAAAATGCCCCCGCCAGACCTGTTATGGCGGCTGACACGGTAAAGGCAAAAACTTTAATTTTCATTGGGTTCACACCCAATGCCTGGGACGAAACTTCGGAATCTCTTACCGCAATCATTGCGCGACCCAGTGGAGAACGCAATATATTTAACACTGCGAGAGTAGCAGCAACCAAGACGCTTAAGACAAAGAGGTACAGCTCCCAGGACTCCCATATTTGATAGCCAAACAGTATTGGAACATCGACCATCATGCCGCGATTTCCACCGGTGATAGTGTTGAGATGGCCGGCAACATCCTCCACAATAATAGCAAAGGCTAGTGTTGCGATTGCCAAATATATGCCTGACATCCGTGCAGCAGGGATGGCGACTAGCAGGCCTCCTATCATACTCAGCAAGGCAGCCATTGGCAGCGCTACAAAGGAGGAAAATCCCTGAGCTAAAAACCAGGCATTTGTATAAGCGCCAATCGCTAAAAATGCCGCGTGACCGAGACTGACCTGGCCTGTAAAGCCAGTTAGCACCATTAAACCCAAACCTGCCATGGCATAGATCAGTATGCGCGTTGCCTCACCGATATAATAACCATCGAGTATTAGTGGTGCAGCAAACAGAACGAGGATCAGCAAACCATACCAAAAGCGGTGCCCACCATGTTTTGCTAGGTTTAAATCTTGCTTATAATTAGTTTTGAACAGTATTCTCATATCAAAGCTTCTTTTTATGAATTTGAGCAAATAATCCCTGTGGTCGTAATGCCAGAACTATCAACATTACAATGTAGATCAAGCTGCCCTTAACTGTGGGAACGTATGCGGCTGCAAAGGGCTCTATAATACCGACAATAAGCCCCCCAAGAATAGCACCAGGCATAGAGCCAAAGCCACCTATTACGGCGGCGGCAAAAGCCTTGATGCCCAGCAATCCGTTCATCGGCTCGATCAGTGTGATTGGGGCTAATAAAATACCAGCCAGAGCTGAAATTGCAGCGGCAACGGCCCAAACAGCGGAGATGATAACTCTCACTGGAATACCAGAATAGTACGCAGCAAGCTGGTTTTGAGACGCAGCCTTCATTGCAATGCCCCATTTAGAATAACGAAAATATGCCCAAAGAATTGCTATCAATACTGCTGTTACAGCAATAATTACCAGCCGCTCATTGCCTATCACAATCCCATAAAAACTGCTAAAGCCTGAAATGGGGCTATCAATAGTCAGCGGCACCTGTCCCCAGATCATTCCCGCAGCTGCACGAAAGATGATGCCCAGCCCTAGGGTAAGAATGATAACGGCAAACTGGGGTTGTCCAATCACTCGACGCACTATCAGAATGTCGATAAGAGCCCCAAATGATGCCATGACAATCAGCGTGGCGGGAACACCGAGCCAGAAAGGCATACCCAAATCCATTATTAATGTCCAGGCAACAAACGAGCCCAGCATCATCATATCGCCCTGAGCAAAATTAATCATTTCGGTGGCCTTGTATATCATCACAAAACCCAATGCCATCAAACCATATATACAGCCTTGACTGATGCCAACTATAAGCAATTGTAAGAACTCATTCATTGACTTTATTCATATCCAATTTTTACTATTTTATTTTTTGCCATTAGCTAACAATACCTTGGTTAAATAATATTTTTAATTCGGGTTCAGTAAAACCGATTTCCAATAATATTTCTTTTGAATGAGTTCCGGGCTGTACACCAATATGCCTATAATCTGTTTCTGATAATGAAAATTTAACCGGATTACCAATTTGTTTTTTATAAGCACCATTATCTGCTGGAACATCTACTATCATTTTTCGAGCTTTTAATTGAGAGTGTTGTATCGATTCACTGAATGTTAATACAGGCTCAACGCAAGCATCTACTTTGGAAAAAATAGAACACCAATCAACATAATTTTTTTTCTTGAATATTTTCGATAATTGAGATTTGATATCTTTTTGATTTCCGAATTGGTTCTTGGGATCAATTTCAACATCGTCATATTTTTTCATCACCTGTAATAGCTTTAAGAAAAATTTAGGCTCTAAACTACCCACAGAAAAATATCGTCCATCTTTGGTTTTGTAGTAATCGTAATAACTACCTCCGTTCAATATAGTGGATTCAAATTTCGGTTCGGACCCTCCTGATAAGAAATCTGCACCATGTATGGAATTCAAGGCAAAGGATCCATCGGTCATACTAATGTCTATATATTGACCTTCACCTGTTTGTATTCGCTGAATTACCGCTGCCAAAATACCTGTAACTGCATGAAGAGATCCTCCAGCAACGTCGGCTATTTGAACGCCAGAAAGAATTGGGCCATATTTTTTTCGACCACTATGACTGCTTACTCCTGCAGTGGCCAGATAATTAATATCATGACCTGCACGATCCTTGTAAGGCCCTGTTTGTCCATAGCCAGTGATAGAACAATAGATAATTCTGGGGTTTATTTTGAAAATCGTTTTATAATCCAAGCCCAGTCGTTTCATCACACCAGGTCGGAATTGTTCTACTATAATATC
>Ga0207964_1000133_pt1 | contig 25330 bp, 24 predicted proteins | sample Knorr_S23_td_250_FD_185608 | JGI IMG/M metagenome (GOLD analysis project Ga0207964, IMG submission 185608) | Marine microbial communities from Southern Atlantic Ocean transect - Knorr_S23_td_250_ad_251m_LV_A (SPAdes) (version 2) | ecosystem: Environmental > Aquatic > Marine > Oceanic | place...
CTCATAACTGTATTCCATATCTCCACCGGATAGATTTATAAAATCAATCGATACATCATCATCAAATTCTAAATCAAATGCAAAGGTCTCTGAGGGGCCTGTTTGGTCTGGAAACTTAACTTGTCCTTGAGTAACGGTTATATTTGATCCACTTATGTTCAGGAGTATATTGTCTGTCTCTTTCAGATCTATATATGTTGAAGGATCTAGTACATTCGGACCACTACCTGTAATCTCAACGGCTACTACCTCGAAGGAAATATCTTTATACATCTGCATTTCAACAAGAGATAAGGACTTGGTTTGAGTTGAATTTTTGGTGATATTTTCAAATACAAAAGCCCCTATTGAATCTGCGTTATTTGAGTCGTTATTCTTTAACTGAAGTTCTAAATAATCAATATCTAATCCGGTATTGTTTTCTACTTCCAAAGAGAGACTTCCTTCCGACATAGTAACATTTAAAAACTCATCGGAAGAACTTTGATCATAAGACCCTCCCGATTGTCTAGGAATATCTGGAAAGGGAACTTTACCTTCAGGAGCAGTTTCGGCAAGATTAAATGCATCTTCAATTTGTGTAGAAATAGCGTCATCCTCAAGGTTTTGACCTAACTCACTGAGCTTGATTGTTTGTGTTTGAGAAAAATCAGCAAGATTTATGGAGCCAACGGTAAAATTTTCTTGAGTTGGTGCTTGATTTTCAATTTGCAACAAACTATCACTTTCAACTTTAGCAATGTTTTCACTTTTGAACGATATGCGAATGGAGCTGTCTGACTCAATGTAAATATTTTCATCGTTGGGCAACAAATCTCCCAAAGTTGTGGTCGACTGAACTAAAGGAATAGCAATGTCTGGACTTACACTCACCGTACTACTGATCTTGGACAGGTCCTCTTCCATACAAGACATTAAAGATAGCATGGAGAATAAAAGCACTCCATTTCTAATGTTTAGCATAATTTTTATTTTTTGTAATGATGACTAATATAGTTATTATCAATATAATGTACACACTTTAAAGCTTTACTTCATCGTTAATCTGGCCAAATAATGAAAATGATCGTCCTCGTAAATCAATTCAACTTGCCAACCGCACGACTTTGCAACTTTTTCTAAACGTTCAAAATCAACAAACAACCAAGGAAAAAAATCTGCCTTACAATCCTTGTAACTCAGTGAATACTCTAAATTTCCGTAATAATCGTTATTTAGATTTACCCAAAAGCCTCCTTCATCATCTTCATACATGTATTTTAAATCCGAAGAATCGAGTATAATTTGACCTCCAGTATTGAGGAACTTCTTGATGTATTGCAAGAAAAAATTTAAGCCCTCTAAGTTTTTCACCAATCCAATCCCATTCATCATGAAGAGTATGGTATTAAATTGTTGAGGATTATAACTCCATATATCAGTACAAACCACCTTATTTAGACCTCTAGATTTCATCACCTCACAAGAGAGCTCTGATATATCCAATGCGGTTACGTCAAAACCCATGTCTTGAAGATGCAAACTATGTGAACCAGCTCCGGCCCCAACGTCAAGAACTTTTCCTTGAACGAGTTCTAATGCCTTTTTTTCCAGTAGGGGCATTAGATCATGATTCCTGAATAAATAGGAAACTGATAGTTCCTCTCCGGCAGTAATGTTTGTATCTACTTTAACTGAAGTTTCATCTCCGTGATGAAAGTAGTTGTATATGGCCTGACCCATCGGATCTTGTTCTCTCTTTATCATAGTATTGTTTGTAAGCTGTAAAAATAGAAAATGATTGGCATTAAGATTTCATCAATGCAGCTGAAAGCATTCAAATTCGTATTTTTAGAAAAAATTCCTTTTGAAAGAAGAAATAGACAAACTTAAGCTGAAAGCTAGACAGGAGCAAAAAGAGAACAAAAAGCTTTTTGCTCGACTGAAAAAAATGAAAGGCGCCCCCCTAGACCATAGATTTCATTTACTGCATGAGGAAGTTTTTGAGACGGTTGATTGCTTGGAATGTGCCAATTGCTGTAAAACAACAAGTCCTATTTTTACCACAAAAGACGTGGATCGCATTGCAAAACATCTGCAAATGAAATCTGCTGCTTTTCAACAAAAGTACCTTGTTCGAGATGACGAGTATGATTTAGTACTAAGGGGTAGCCCTTGTGCATTTTTAGCTGAAAACAATACCTGTAAAATTTATGAAGTTCGACCCCGTGCATGTGCAGAATACCCACATACAAACCGAAAAAAAATGCATCAAATACTGCCGCTCACCCTTAAGAATGTTGAGGTTTGTCCAGCCGTATCAAGGATTGTAGACAAAATGAAACCGGAGTAACCTCTCATTTAACAGCTCTACTCATTTCTCTTTTACCGGGAGGACCAGGTATACTTTGCAAGTTAAACCCAACAGACTTTAGAGCTCTTTTAACCGTTCCCTTAGCACAGTAGGTTACCAATACGCCCCCAGGCTTTAAAGAACTGTACATAGAAGCAAATATTTCTTCTGTCCACAACTCAGGCTGAGTTCCTGGTGAAAAAGCATCAAAATAGATTAGATCAAATTCATTTTCAAAACGCACTTCTTGGAGCTTTGCCTCAAACTTTCTCAAGCTAAAAAATGGACTAATCTCCGTATAAAGCTCCCATGCGCAGGTATGCATTTTTTCAAAAATGCTAGATAAAGACTCCATTTGCATCAAATGATTGTAATTCAGAAGCCTAACTACCTCCCAATCTAAAGGGTAAGCCTCAAGTGATGTGTATTGAATTTGCTTTTTTTGTGCTGCAGCTTTCTTAAATGTAAGTAAAGCATTTAAACCGGTACCAAAACCTACTTCAAGAATAGAAAGTTGACTTAAATCGGACCTGTATTGCAATCCTTCTGAAATAAAAACATGTAAGGATTCTTGTAAGGCACCATGCGTAGAATGGTAGGTTTCATTCAATTCTGGCACGAAAATAGTACTTGATCCATCTGAAGTTTTTACCGGGTGTTTTTCCAAAACCAATGTGTATTGTTTTTCACAAATATACCGGCAAAAATTGTATATTGGCAAACCTTATTTGATTTGATTTAATTCAAGCAATGAAAAAAAACTTTTTCCCTAAGAAATCTCTTGATTTCCTTGAGAATTATCTCAACAACCCTTCCCCTACTGGATTTGAAAGTGAAGGGCAAAAACTTTGGTTGAATTACCTCAAGCCCTACATCGATGACCATATGGTAGACACCTACGGTACTGTGGTAGGTGTGATTAATCCCAAAGCCAAATACAAAGTGGTTATCGAAGCACATGCCGACGAAATTTCTTGGTTTGTTCACTACATTACAAATGAAGGCTTTATATACCTTCGCAGAAACGGTGGGTCTGATCATCAAATAGCCCCTTCAAAGCGCGTAAACATTCACACAGACAAAGGAATCGTTAAGGCTGTATTTGGATGGCCTGCAATTCACACACGCACAGCAAAAGATGAAAAAACGCCTAAACTGGATAATATTTTTTTAGACTGTGGTGCAAACAACAAAGAAGAAGTTGAAGAAATGGGTATTCATGTAGGGTGCGTGGTTACCTATGAAGATAAATTCATGACACTCAACGATCGATACTTTGTGGGGAGAGCTTTAGACAATCGAATAGGTGGTTTTGTTATTGCTGAAGTCGCTCGTTTACTACACAAAAACAAAAAGAAGCTCCCTTTCGGATTGTACATCACCAATTCAGTTCAAGAAGAGGTAGGTCTTCACGGGGCAAAAATGATTGTTGAAACCATTCGTCCCGATGTTGCCATTGTTACCGATGTATGTCATGATACCAATACACCCATGATTGATAAAATCAAACAAGGTGACTTAAAATGTGGAGATGGACCCGTACTCAGTTACGGACCCGCTGTACAAAACAATCTTTTAAAACTTATCATTGAAAGTGCCAATAAGAACAAAATTCCGTTCCAAAGATTAGCTGCATCTAGAGCTACAGGTACAGACACAGATGCCTTTGCATTTGCTACAGGTGGTGTTGCCTCTGCACTTATCTCGCTTCCATTAAGATATATGCATACAACCGTAGAAACAGCGCATATTGATGATGTTCAAAACGTTATTGAACTGATTTACCACAGTGTGTTAAAAATCAAAAACCAACAAGATTTCAGATATATCAAGTAATTATGAAAGTTGAAAAAGTAAAACAAAGTAGATGGAATAAAGACAGTTGGAGAAATACAGAATTTGGATCCGTATTTTCTGACCATATGTTTGTTGTTAAATACAAAGATGGTCAATGGCAAAAAGGCGAAATAAAACCCTACGGAACCATAAACATTCTTCCTTCCCTTCATTCTCTTCACTACGGACAATCCATTTTTGAAGGCATGAAAGCTTATAAGGGACCCAAAGATGAAACCTTTCTTTTTCGACCTGATCAGAATGCAAAACGATTCAACAAATCAGCGGCCAGAATGTGTATGCCCGAAATTCCTGAAGATTTATTTCTAGAAGGACTTTATGAGCTCTTAAAATTGGATGAAAAATGGATTCCAAAAGAAGCATCATCAGCTTTGTACATTCGTCCATTTATGTTCGCATCTTCAAATTTTATTAAAGCGAACCCGTCTGACGAGTATACCTTTATCATTATCACCTGTCCAGTACAAGCCTACTACAAAGGTGAGGTACACGTAAAAGTAGAATCTAACTTCACTCGAGCTGCTGCAGGTGGTACGGGGGCTGCAAAAGCAGCAGGAAATTATGGCGCTTCTTTTTACCCCGCAAAAAAGGCGCAAGAAAATGGCTTCCAACAATTGATTTGGACAGATGGCAATCACCATCAATTCATCGAAGAATCAGGAACCATGAATATCTTTTTTAGAAGAAAAAACGAATTGGTTACGCCACCACTAAGCGACTCTATTCTCCCAGGTATTACTAGAGACAGCCTTATTAAATTGGCAGAACACCACGGAATACCTTGCGTTCAAGAAAAGATTGGATTAGAGAGCCTCGTTCTTGCGCACAAATCCGGAAACATTACTGAAGCATTTGGAGCCGGTACAGCCGCTACAGTTGCGAGTATAAACTCTATCACTTACAAAGAAGAAAAACTTTCTTTTGAGGTAAATGATGATGGATTTGCCAACAAGCTAAAAACCGAATTACAAGACATACAATACGGTCGAACAGAAGACCCTTTTGGATGGCGAATTACTGTATAAAAAAACTCCCTACATGATGTAGGGAGTTTTTTTTTACAATACGATTATTCTACATTCCCGAATGATCTTCCATATGGTCACCCATATTACCATCCATGTGATCTCCCATTCCGGAATCTGTTTCGGAATGATTATCATGACCTTCCATGGTACCTTCCATAATATGAACTGATTCTTTTTCTTCTTCAGAATTACCTGCAGTATCTTTAGCTTCTACAAGAATGTAATAATTACACATATCCGTTACAGATAAAGCCGTATCAAGATGAGCTACAAAAAAGGTATCAATCATCAAGTGGGACTTATGGATGTGACTCCATTCCATTGAAATGACATCGGCATTTTCATCGTTTGTAATTTGAATAGCAACCGATTGCAGCTCTTCATCATCCTCTATGTGCAACTTTAAGGGAACCGTATCTGCTATACCATACAAATCCATAGACGGTTCATTGAAGGCTATCTCAGGAGCTTTATCATCTTTAGAACATGATGAAAATACAAGTAAAATTGAGGCGAAAATTAATGTTGTTTGTTTAATGAAATTCATGGGTATTGTTTTTTTGGGCATAGAAATGCCACTTTTAAATCCTTTTTCTAATGTTAAAAATGAGTGAAATCAGAGATTTCAGGTGTTTGAAACAAAAGTTGGAGGATGAAAAACATCATGAATCCATTCTGAAACGTACAAATTCGACAAATTTGAAAATGACTCTGTAGTATGATAAGACTGAGATTTCACACAAAACGAACGTTTATTGAGAAGTTCCGGAAACTTTTCCAACTCAACACTCATCTCATGATTCTCTTTTTCGGCAGCTTCAGAGAGTTGGTTATTTAAGTAACACATCCCCTGACATTCTTGATTGATAGGAGTGTCATTTTCACAAAGGTTTTGAGCTATATAATCTTGATTGGCAAAATAATAAACCAATGGAGACAAAGCACTTAAAACAGCGCTTACATAGGCAAATAACAAAGCAAAACTTAAAATCCTTCGCACTCTTTATGACTTTATGATAAAGTTTTGCAAAATTAACTTTTTTAAAACAGAATTACTTGGAAAGAATCGATTTTATATCGGGTTTAAAATAATTATCGCCCTTTAAAATCTTACCATCTTCACGAAAAATAGGCTTACCTGCAGCATCAAGTTTAGACATATTGGATCTCTGAATTTCCTCAAAAACTTCTTCTATCTTGTGCTGGAGACCATGCTTTAAGATGGTTCCGCATAAAATGTATAATTGATCTCCAAGTGCATCAGCTATTTCAATCAAATCACCCTCCTTACAGGCATCCAAATATTCTTCATTTTCCTCATTCATAAGTCGGTAACGAAGATTATAAACATCCTCTCCAACTACTGCCTTTGGTGCTTCTTCATTCCCTATTTGAAAAAGGTCATGAAACTTGGATACACATTCTATTTGCTTTTTCATTTGGTGGTATGATTTTCTAGAATATTTGCTTAATTTACACCCCAAAGAAACAAAATACCTATTGCATGAAAAAGATGATTTTATCAACAGTTGTTAGCATACTATGTCTTACGAATCTTCAGGCGCAAGAAAAGCACCCCGTATCGATTGAAAAAAGTAGTGTCGAGTGGATTGGCGAAAAAGTTACAGGAACTCACTCAGGATTTATAAGCTTGAAGAATGCCTACCTTTTGTTTGAAGAAAATAAATTAGTTGGCGGTGAATTCGACATTGATATGAACAGCATCACATGTACTGATATTGAGAATGAAGAATATGCAGCTAAACTAGTGAATCATTTGAAAAATGACGATTTCTTCGCCACGGATAAATACCCAACATCAAATTTCAAAATCACAAAAGTTATCTTTGATGGCACCTCATATATGATTACAGGAGACATAACGATTAGAGACATCACTGAAGAAATTACTTTTCCAGCAAGGTTTCACAGCCATGGCAGAATTTTTCATGCCAATGCAAGTTTAATAATAGATCGTACAAAACACGATGTAAAATACGGTTCTGGCTCATTTTTTGATGACTTAGGAGACAAAATGATATACAATGAATTCACTTTAAAAGTTCAATTGGAATCCTACAAATAATAAACAACTCCTTCCCCTTTTTCGATTCTTGTTATTAGGTCTCAAAAAATGAGACTTAATTATTTTAGTGCTGTATCTGTGGATACTGTACCGTTTAATGCATACCTGATTCAATATTTTCAATTAAAAAACTAAAACTACAATTTGAAAGCAGTAATTTCGCAATTTAAAACTAATGTAATATGTCACACAATCCCGCTGATCGAGTACAAGATTTACAAAATTTTGGAGAATACGGAGGTGTCAATCCATCCATAGCTGACTCTTCAACCTTTACCTACTTAAAAGCCTCAACCATGCAAGCCGTATTTGAGGGAGAACAAGAAGGTTGTCATTTATATTCTCGTCATACAAACCCGAGCACAAATTATTTATGTGAAGCACTTGCGGGAATGGAAAATACCGAAGCTGCTTATGTTACTGCTTCGGGCATGGGTGCTATTACATCATGTACACTACAAATATGTAAAACTGGTGACGAAATTATCGCTAGTAGAACTATTTATGGGGGTACTTATGCATTCTTTAAAAACTTTTTACCCAAGCTGGGAATTAAGGTACACTTCATTGACATCAGTAAAACAGAACAAATAAAGGCACTCATCAACCAAAACACAAAAATGGTCTATTGCGAGACCATGAGTAACCCTTTATTAGATATTGCAGACTTACCTTCGATTTCAAAAATCACAAAAAAAGCGAACATTAAGCTTGTTGTTGACAACACCTTTACTCCTATGATTTTTTCTCCTATCGAATTGGGAGCAGACATCGTATTACACTCCCTCACCAAATTCATCAACGGAGCCTCAGATGCTGTTGGGGGCGTTGTGTGTGCCGAAGAAGAATTTATAACCGAAATGATGGATGTTAATACAGGTGCTGGTATGTTGTTAGGACCTGTTATGGATGCTATTAGGGCAGCTAACATCCTAAAAAATATAAAAACACTTCATATTCGGATGAAACAACACAGCTATAACGCTGAATACATTTCTAAGAAATTTGAAAATGAAGGCATTAAAGTCTTCTATCCCGGTGCAAAATCTCACCCTCACCATCAGTTAATGTCACAAACCTATAATGAAGAATTTGGTTTTGGAGGCATGCTTGTATTAGATGTGAAAACAAAAGAAAATGCTTATGCATTTATGGAAGCTATGCAAAATGACAATATTGGGTATTTAGCCGTTAGTCTAGGCTTTTACAAAACTTTATTCTCTGCTCCTGGGTCAAGTACATCCTCCGAAATTCCTCCAGAAGAACAAGACCAAATGGGCTTATCTGAAGGTATGGTGCGTATCTCTATAGGTCTAGACAACGATATCAAAAGAACTTTTGAAAAAATGAAAAAATGCATGAAGTCCGTGGGCATCATCTAACTATTTTTTCAGACATTCTCTCCATCGATAGCTCTGCAGTGATATTCCTTTAAATCATGAATAGGAGACTGAATAATTGCAGTCATTGACAAATTGTTCTGTAAGCATGACTCGGCCAATACATCCTGAAAGTAAAATGCTACTGATCCTACAAAAGCAATTGGAAAGTCTTTACACATTGGATGGGAAAGTATGTGCGTATTCAAATAATTCTGAAATTCACATTTTACCATTTCAACTATGTAAGGGTGTGATTTATGAGCCACTAAAAAAGGCACATAGGATGCCAAAAATCGGTTCGGATTTTCTTCCTTATAAACCGACTTTAATGCCAATTCTTTAGATATGGAATGTTTTTTTGAAAATTCAGAATACAAGTCAGCTGGAAAGTTTTTGTATAAGTAGGCTCTCAAGAGTAACTTCCCTAACGATGCTCCGCTCCCCTCATCTCCAAGAATATAACCCAAAGAGGGGGTAAACTGCTCTAAAACATCACCATCGTAAAAAGCAGTATTGGAACCTGTTCCTAAAATAGAAACAAAAAGTGGTTGATTATGATAAACAGCCCTAGCAGCAGCAAGCAAATCGCTTTCTACCTCAACAGTACCATTCACAAACACATCCTCCAATGTGTCCTTTAAAACACCCTTAGATTCTGTATGAGAACATCCAGGAGTGTAGAAATAAACGTAGTCTATAGATTTGAAAAAAACCTTCAAATCGACGTATGACTCTAATCGACGAATCATCTCTTCTTCAGCCATGAAGAGCGGGTTCCAACCTTTACTTTGAAAATACAGTTTTGAAACTCCATTTTCTAACAAAAGCCAATCCGCTTTTGAAGAACCACTCTCAACAATAAGTACCTTACTCATTCAGTAAAAATGATTTTTTGAAATAAAAAGGAAGATAAATAATTAGAGTATGCAGTAAGGTTGCCAACTGCAGACCTAGTATATAATAGGGCCAAGGCCCAATTAATAGAGGATTATTAACATTGGGTTTTTCTGCCAAATACATATAGTTAGCGCCTAAAACGAAATCTAAAACAGCAACGATGAGCACCAAAATTTGAAAATATAAAAACGATTTTATCCAAGAAAATCTTCTGGGACGCATACCTAAAACCCAAACACAATACAAAGGAATAGCTACCAAACCACCATGAACTAAGAAATAGTCAAACATTAAATACAAACTTTTCCCATGGGTTAACTCAGGGGTAAGCAAGGAATGAAATCCTCCCACCATTCCAATAAACAATAACATTTCAAACCCAAGTTGATTACGGGTGATGATTACAAAAAGTGCATTGAACCACATTAACCGACACAAGTGGAAAGGCAATGAATCTTGTACGGTCCATAAATCGTGATATATGTAATACGATTGAATTCCAATATACTCTAAAACCATGACAACAATAAATCCTCTTATCATTTTTTTTTGATTCAAAAGATTTAGTTTCCGTCCAATATAAATGAGCGAAATAATAAAGCATAAAGTCCCTATATTCCACAAAAGCCATTCTTCAGAAAAAGGAGGAAGAACATAATGATTCATTTCTGGTTTATTTTGATTTAAATATATAAAATAATCTTTTGTTACATTTGGCTTTAAACAATTCGACAATGAAAGTACAAATATGAAAAATCCGCTTCTAAAAGCCTTGAGGTATCCACTTGTCTTTGTACTTATCCTGTTAGGTATTCATTCATTCGGAGTCATATACAATATTAGACTAAACCATTTGGGTGTCTACCCGAGAGAGGCAGAAGGTCTATTTGGTATTATTAGTTCTGTTTTTGTGCACGGAAGCTGGGAACATCTATTTAACAATTCCATCCCGCTTTTAGTTTTGGGTACAGCACTCTTCTATTTTTATCAAAGCTTAGCACCTAAGATTACATTGTACTCCATATTATACACAGGGATTTTGCTGTGGCTAGGAGGTAGACCTTCTTTCCACATAGGTGCTAGTGGATTGGTATATGCATTGGCTTCTTTTTTATTTTTTAGCGGTTTTATTCGAAAACATAAAAGCTTAATGGCATTATCTATGTGTGTCGTATTTCTCTACGGAGGGCTGGTTTGGGGAATCTTCCCAAATCAGGAAAGAATCTCTTGGGAGGGACATTTATTCGGGGCTATTAACGGCTTGTTTTGGGCCATGTTTTACCGAGAGGAAGGCCCACAACGAAAAAAATACTCCTGGGAATTAGAGGAAGAGCTATTGCAAAGCCTAGAGGGTCTTGAGGTAATTTACGAAGAAATTAATGGAAATGAGCCCGAAGATGAACAGCGAAGCATACGATACGAGTATAAAAAAAGAAAAGCTCCGTCATAAGCCGGATTCTGTCATCCTCAAAGAGGACCTCTGTCATTTATCTACGATACTTATCACTAAGTATCTTTAGCAGTCTACCCTCCAAGATCAAGCGAGCACTTTTATCCCCGAGAGGAACCCTGGTATACATGACCTTTCACCTCATAAGGTTTACACAGCTACTCTAATCACTTAAAATACTGGTGAGCTCTTACCTCACCTTTTCACCCTTACCCGAAGGCGGTTGTTTTCTGCTGCACTGGCTGTCATCCGAAGACGCCTAGTCGTTAACTAGTATGATGCTCTATGGTGTCCGGACTTTCCTCTTCCTAGGAAGCGACAGAGTCGGGAGCTTTTCCGAAACAAAACTACAAAGGAAAATCGATAATTTATCACTCTGATTGAAATTTGAGTCCTCATCTAAGGAAATAAATGAATTTCCAAAGGGATAAGATAGCTAAAGTTGAGGGCTAAATTATAGGAAGCCATGCTGCAAACTTACAATCTGTAAGGTTCTAATTGTATATTTCAGATTAAGAAATCCTTATTTCACTGGCTCCCATTCCATAAAGTTTTGGGTCAGCCGGGCTCACTGTAATATTAGGGAATTGCAATAGGTATTTGTCAATCTGCTCCTTCAATGTACCTTTTCCAACTCCATGTATCACCACCAGAAACTCTTCATGATTCTCTAAAGCTTGGAAAAGGCGTTTTCTAAAACAGGACAATTGCGTGCTTACGATTTCATAATTTGACATCCCCTGCCAAGCGTCAATCAAATTCTCAATATGAAGATCTATTTCGTGATGACTGAAAAACTTTTCAGAAGGCTGGTTGGATTTGGACTTTTGCTTTATTTGTTTGTCCACATCTTTCTTTATTTTACTTTTCAAAGCCTTCTCATCAACTTCAAAATCTTCTACCCATACCTTTTCTATTTCTAGTCGATGAGCAGGAATGCTAAATCCATCATCGATCTCAACTTCATAATTATTAGCATCAATAATTGCTACAATATTCCCTCTGGTATTGTCACTCATAAAATTTACCCGATCTCCAACCGACAATTTCGTATAAGCATCTGGATTTTTTTCGAGATTTGGCAAATCATCTATTCTACGATCTTCCTTTTTAATAGGAAACTTATGTTTTCCGTCTACTTTGGGGATATAAGAAATACGAATTAATTCTTGAGCCGAAACATCCATTTCAATCCCATCGCATTCAACCAACACGTGAGAATCATTGATGTAATCAACAACAACCCCTTTTAAAGGTTCGTTTAAAAATGCAATCTGATCTCCTTTTTTGAATACCATCAGCGCATGACTCCTTGAGCGGAAAGTGCATTTTGAAAGCGTTTTGCATTTCTTTTATGCTCTGCCCACGATTTAGTAAAATTGTGATATCCAGAAAAGTCAGGTTTGGCACACATGTATATGTAATCATGCGTCTTAGAGTTTAAAACGGATAATAAAGAAGCCATTTCTGGAATACAAATAGGGTTTGGCGGCAAGCCTTTATATCGATAGGTATTGTACGGAGAATCAATTTTCAAATCTTTATTAAGAACCCGTTTAACAGAAATCTCAAAGCCATCTCTTTCCTTAAGTGCGTATATAACCGTAGGGTCTGACTGAAGTTTCATCCCCTTTCTTAGCCTATTAATATACAGGCCCGCAACAAGAGGTTGCTCATCTACTTTAGAAGTTTCTTTTTGAACTATTGAGGCTAGCACAGACACCTCATGGGCGTGTAAGCCTAAACTTTTTGCTTTGTATAATCTTTCATCAGTCCAAAATCGATTGTACTCCTTTTGCATACGCTCTAAAAACTCTATGGGAGTGATTGTCCAATATACCTCATAGGTATTTGGAATAAAAAGTTTCCTAATTGATGCCTCATCGAAATCGTAGGTAGAATAGAACAACTCATTCGTAAACGCATTGACTAAGTCTAGTGAATCTGCTTCAATTTGTTTGGATAACTTCCCTGCCAAATCCTGAATAGTGGCTGTATTGTTGAAAATGACATTCAGAGGACTTTGAGCACCCAACCTCAATACATTCACCATTGAATTTGCATCCATTTGCTTATCAATTAAATAGCGCCCTGGATAAACTGTAGTGTAATTTTTCTTCAGACAAAGCACATCAAATAAGAATTCATTTCTCAGCAATTCATTGGATCTAAGGCTGTCCTTTAATGCTTTAAAGTTCGACCCTGTCGGCAGGAGCAAAAATCGATCTGTTGGGGTAAGTGGTGAAAAAAATTGATTCCCTACATAAACAGTTGGTAGGACTATAAAAAAAGACAAAACAAATATTGTTCTCATCCATGTGTTTTTCATCTCAATAAATTTAGGATGTAATTAGGAATTAATGCATTGCATCTCGATAACATCTGTAAAAGAACCGTTTCTAAAAAACCAATCCTTTCTTATTCCAACTCGTTTAAAGCCGGACTTTTCGAACAATTTTACACTCAAAAGATTATCAACCATTATGCTACAATGCAACTGGTGCATTCCTATGTGATTGAAAGCGTAATCTTTCATTAAGGTAATGGCTTCTGTGGCATAGCCCTTGGATCTTGATTCTTGATCAATAACAATTCCAATTCCAGCTCTTCGTGCTACAGCATCATAATCAAATAGATCAACACAACCTACAACATTATTTTCCTCATCCATCAAAATAAATCTGAATTGCCCAGCTTCTTGAATATCGAGATGGGCTTGAGAAATATATTGTTCTAAAATATATTTCGACAATGGGACTTTGGATAAGCTTACCCGATTCAAGTCTAGGTCATTTTCCCAAAGATAGATTTGTGCTAGATCATCTGGCTCTAAAGCTCTATATTTCAATCTATAATTAGACATCTACTTCACCTCGAAAAACAAATTCAGCAGGACCTTTAAGATGGATGTTATGGTATGCAGTATTGTTCTTTTTAAACTTCACTTCTAACTGCCCCCCTAAAACGTTAACCTTGACGGACTCGGAAGCAATGAGCCCAGCCTCAAATGCTGCAATTGCAGATGCGGTTGCCCCGGTTCCACATGCCAATGTTTCATCTTCAACCCCTCTTTCATAAGTCCTTAGGGAGAGCTCTTCACTCTGAATAGAAACAAAATTAACATTAATCCCATGCTCTACATAGGCAGGAGAATTTCGGAGCTTAGCCCCCTCTTCTTTTACATTTATTTGTCGAACCTCTTCTTTAAAGGATACTAAATGAGGAGAACCCGTATCCAAAACCCAAGCATCATTTTCAAACTTTAGTGTATTAACATCTATCATTTTCAAAGACACCAGGCTGTTTTCCAAACATATTGCCTCGTGCAAGCCATCAAAAGCCATAAAGTTGCAATCGTCTTTGATAATTTCAAGATCCCTGGCATAAGCTACCACACATCGACCTCCGTTACCACACATACTTCCCACGTGTCCATCAGCATTATGATAAATCATCTCGAAATCGGCACCATTACAATTTCCCAACAGAATAAGGCCATCAGCCCCTATCCCAAACCTACGATCACATAATTGCTGAATCTGTGTTTGACTCAAAGGGTATAAACCATGACGGTTATCAACCATAATGAAATCATTTCCAGTGCCTTGATATTTACTAAATTTTAACTTCATGAGAATACTACTAAACGAACGAAAATAGGATTAATTGAGCAAATTTCAATAATTAATCTTTAGGAAAACCCAATAAGAGGTAAAACATGTTTGTTTATCTTTTTATAATACTCTAATTTTGATATTATATATGATATAAAATTTATTTAAATGTAATTATAAAAGGTATGAAAAACTATCAAGAAGTATTGAATGCTCGAATTTCTGAAGAAAGAGCTGCCATTGAACTCATTAAAATCACCAGTGACTTATCTTACGAAAAATCAATCGAACTGATTATTTTCCGTAACCGTCTGATTGACAAAAGCTCAAGTGAAGTATTAAACCTTCACGATTATGCGAAGAAATTTGTTGAAAAGCCCATTGATATCATTGAAACACTAGCTATTGCCAAAACAATTTCTGAATCAAGTTTACCCCCTTCAAAAATTGATATTGGAAAATTGACTCACGAATGGATTAAGGAGAAAAACACACATACAAACATTAAAAGTTTCATAAGTTCAAAACTGAACTTTCTAAATAAACAAAGTAATAATATAACTCCAAAAGATGTTATTCTATATGGATTTGGTAGGATTGGTAGATTGGTTGCTCGCGAGTTGATAGCACAAGAAGGACGAGGTGATCAATTAAGGCTAAGGGCTATTGTTTTACGTAATAACGACAACCTGAATATGATGAAACGCGCCTCTCTCTTGAGAACAGACTCTGTTCATGGGAAGTTCAGAGGAACTGTAATCGCCGATACTGAAAACAAATTACTAATCATCAACGGACAAGCTATAAAAGTTATTGAAGCCTCTAAGCCCGAAGACATAGACTACAATTCCTTTGGGGTTGATAATGCCTTATTGATAGACAATACGGGTGTATATAGAGATAATGCTTCCCTCAGTAGACATCTTCAAGCTAAAGGAGTGGAAAAGGTGCTCTTAACAGCACCAGGAAATGAAATACCTAACGTTGTCTTCGGAGCCAATCACCTAGATTTCAATCTAGATTCTCACTTTATATTTTCGGCAGCTTCATGTACAACAAATGCAATTACACCTGTGCTGCAAGTTGTGAACAATAAATTTGGCATTCTAAATGGTCATATTGAAACCATTCATGCGTACACCAACGACCAAAATTTAGTCGACAATATGCATAAAAAAGAGCGGAGAGGTCGTGCAGCTGCTTTAAATATGGTCATCACAAATACAGGGGCTGGAAAAGCTGTAGTAAAGGTAATTCCGGATTTACAAGACAAGCTTACAGCAAACGCTGTTCGAGTACCTACACCTAATGGATCATTAGCTATACTGAATTTATCACTTAAAGAGCGAACTTCTATTAATGAACTCAATAATACAATTAAAAATGCTGCCCTAGAAGGCCCTTTGGTGGAGCAAATTAATTACTCCCTTTCCAATGAATTGGTATCAACTGATATTGTTGGAAATAGTTCGCCAGCAGTATTTGATAGTCCAGCTACGATTGTTTCGAAAGATGGTAAAAACATAATTCTTTACGTTTGGTACGACAATGAATTTGGCTACTCTTGTCAAGTCATGCGTATGGCAAAATACATGTCTAAAGTTCGTCGTCCTATGAATTACTAGTTTCTAAGATTTCGAATTAACAAAAAAAGCCTTTGAAATAAATTCGCTATATTAGGTTGAATAACCCTTAATAGTAATTTATGAACAAAGAAAGATTAGACCGCGTATTCAAACAAAAGACATGGAATGAAATAAAAACTAAAGATTCTTGGCAGCTTTTTAAAATCATGTCAGAATTTGTTAATGGATTTGAAAAAATGTCTCGAATCGGGCCCTGTGTAACCATTTTTGGTTCCGCAAGGACATCACCAGAAAATAGTTACTACCAACTTGCCACCGAAATAGGAAAACAGCTTTCTGAAAATGGATACGGAGTAATTACAGGTGGTGGTCCTGGAATTATGGAAGCAGGGAATAAAGGTGCTAAGATGGGGGGTGCCCCATCCGTAGGACTAGTTATTGATTTGCCGTTTGAAGCAACATCTAACAACTTTATAGATGATGATAAGAATATTAGCTTTGACTACTTTTTTGTTCGAAAAGTAATGTTTGTAAAATATGCTCAAGCCTTTGTTGTTATGCCGGGAGGAATGGGTACTCTTGATGAATTGTTTGAAGCCCTCACTCTTATACAAACAAAAAAAATGGATACATTCCCAATCATACTTGTCGGGGGGCATTTTTGGAAAGGCATCATGAGTTGGATGAAAGATACATTGGTTAAAGAAGGAATGATAAGTGAAAAAGATCTGCACTTAATTTCAATAGTAGATGAACCTCAAGAAGTTTTAAAAATAATTGACAATTTCTATGACAATTTTATGTTAAAGCCGAACTTCTAAGAACCGTTAAACTTGAGGGAAATATTGAATTTACACACTAATACCAAGAAAATCAAGGAGCAATAAAAAAAGGTCTGCACTCGCGTACAGACCTTTCAAAATAAACTCTAACCCCCCCCAGGATTAAAATGAGTAACAAATATATATAATGGAACTAATTCATGAAATAGGTGAAATCACTCATTTTTTAGGTAATGTAAGGGAGTTGAGGTAAATCACACCCTTTAAGAACTCAATAACAGGTGATTATAAGAATATGGATTCTAAGTGATTTTGATGAAAATGTTCTAAAACGACAAAAGACCAGTATAATTATACCGGTCTTTTGATTATAAATCTCCCCCCACAGGATAAACTTACATTTTGTACTTGTTTAAATACGCTGCAAATATAAGAATCTTTTCACCATACAGTATTTTAGTAAAAGGATTTATTTACAATGAAAGTTTATTTATACGAAACTCACAACTAAAATACGTTTTTTAGAATAAATCCACAAATTCGAGTGTTAAAACAAATTCTCATCCAATTTATTGGCTTAAGACAGAATATTAAGCAAGCATTATTGTTAACAATATAGAGAATTCAGAAACAAAAAACAAATAAAAAGACCCATACAAAGAAAAAAGACCCATACATGTTTGTATGGGTCTTCCAAAATAAACTCTAACCCCCCCCAGGATTAAAATGTATTACAAACATATGTAATGTTACCTCAGCATCATATAGGTGATGTCACTCATTTTTTAGGTAAGCGTGTGTAACTGATGGTTTATCGACCGTTTACAAATTTCTGAAGATATTTGTAAGGCTTAGATAACATTCCGCATTCAGAGATTGTAGCTCTATCTAATACCCCCTCTTTATCTTCCTTCAAAAGATGAGGGAATACATTGTCTATTAATTCTTTCCCAAAACCCTCAGAAGCCTCCTTTGGCAATTCACAGGGAAGGTTATCGACAGCTACAACACTAATTGCCGACTCCTTATCAAAGTCATCCTCAGACTCTAATTGAGGATTGTAACCATAAATCGGATCAGCTATATTCGAAGACCTAATGGTACTCGCAATAGGGCCATTAATATCACATGATATATCTGAAACAATTCTAATAGTAAAGTTAGGTGATTTTGCTTCTTCACGAGTAAACAAAGATGGAGCTTCGGGTGCGTGAAAATGTCCCGCAATAAAAAGATCAGAGACCTCAGCAAATTTCAAAAAACCGGATTCGTAATGACAAGGGTTGGCGTAAAAATCTGATTTACGGGCTGGATTTCCATCAATCCGATTGTAATAATCCATCGTTTCTAACTGAACATAAACTGCCCCATTGAAATTTTCATTTAAAAACTCATTTATTGAAACTTGCTTAACTCCAACAATATCCAAAAGTTCTTTAACGCCCTGACCTACTCGTCCGGTTCCTGTCGTAACAATTTTAATGCTTGACAATTGAATTTTTTTCAACTCTAGTTCCATTTCAGTACGATCATCACACAAATAAGCTCTTTTTAAATCAAACAACCCAGTACGTCTTCCGTAAGTTAAAAAAGCATTGTAACAACCGACGATACCCGCATATCTTCCAAAACCTACAAGCCTCTTACCATTCACGTCTGTCAAAACTTCATAATCGATAAGCGTTATATTTAAATCCAATATTCGACGGAGTAAACTCCTGTTATGATCTTGCTTTTTTATGGTATGTGAAAAAAAGAAATACTTCTTCCCTTCAATCAAAGAGTCTTCGAGTACTTCTTTTACGCCAAACAACACATCACAATCTGACAAATCTTCTTGAATGGCAATTCCCAGTGAAGCATATTCTTCATCCGAAAACTTACGCATTCGACTTGGTTGAACGACCAATTCTATATTGGAGTAACTTTGTAGTAATTCTATGCACTGATGTGGAGTCAAAACCACGCGTTTATCAGGCGGAGTTTTACTTTCTCTGAGTATTCCTATTTTCATTATTTAATTATTTGTTTTGTTTCTAATATTCGTCAAACTTACAAAATGAAAAAACAATTAGTATTCTCCCCGAAAAGAAATACCTTTTATAAATACTAACGACATTAAAGCTCTAAAAATTGTGTACTGAAAACTTAGCCTTATCTTTGTTAAAAGTTCATTGACGTAATGGGGATGACTGGCTTTGACAGCGAGATGAATAGGTTTGTAAGCATGCCGAGCATGGTGAGACGGCTCGTAAATATCCAATTCACATTTTTTTAAACGGCGAGTCTAACTACGCTTTAGCTGCCTAATCTAGGATTAGAACAGCTTTTGCTCTGAGGATAGAAGAAGGTTTATCGCTTCAATCCCACCGAGCATCAAAAAAAGGATGAACTAGCGAATAAGGATGCCTTGACTTAAACGCGAAATCAAAAGGATAAGGTTTGGTTTTGGGAATGTATTCTTCCCGACTTTACTCGAAAAGTAATTGACTACTAAGCATGTAGAAAGCTCTCAGATTCCTTGTTTGGACCAGGGTTCGATTCCCTGCATCTCCACAAATCACTCCACACTTTAAAACAAGTGTGGAGTTTTTATTTTTCGATCGTATAATCCATTTCTTTTTATTCTTATAACTTTATGGTAAATTACTGATTCTATTTGTTTGTAGAAACAAAGACTTAATCCATTTTTTATGAAAATAAATACCCCCATATTCGTTTTCACCTTATGGTTTCATTTGACAGTTTTTAGCCAAACTGACCCGATAATTGATACTTTGTTCATGAATTCTTTCGAAGTATTCAATCAACAAAGACTTTCAAACGGGATGTATAGAGATGCTAAACTCTTTTCAGGTGCAGACTATCATCCCATATCTATCTCCAACACTGGTATGGGATTAATTAGTTTATGTATTGCTGATTCTATGGGGTGGATTGATAATGCACCCGAATTAGTAATTAACACCCTTGAAACAGTAAATGGGCATACCACAGGGTTTACTCCTGACAGGACTTCAAATGGTTTTTTTAGACATTTTCTAAATACCAGTTCGGGGTTGCAAGAATGGAATTCCGAATACAGTACTATTGATACGGGCATTTTAATAGCTGGTGCCTTATTCTGTAAAAATTATTTCCAAAACGATGCTATTTCTAATTTAGTCAATGAATTGTGGAATTCTATTGATTTTCAGGCTGCAATTGCAAATTCATCAACAGGCAAAATTTATCTGAGTATGAATTCGAATGGCACCGGCATAAGCAACTCCATAACCTCTCCCTATAGTGAATATATGATTGTTGCCTGGTTGGCAAAAAACTCATCTAATGATTCAAATAGTCCTGGAAACCTTCTTTGGAAGAACTACTATAAATCTACTTCAACATTACCTATCAAAACCTATAAAAATCATTCATTATTATCAGATAGTTATTCATCATATTTACCCTCATTTACACATCAGTTTAATTACTACCTATGTCATTACTTTTCAACAAATACTGAGTACAAGAATTACTTTAAGAATGCTCAACTTGCTGATAAAGCATGGTGGTCTGATGTCACCGAAAACTCCTACGAATGGGGCCTTGGCGCAGGAAACTCAGTTACAGCAACATACAATTATCATGCAGATGCCATAAACAACAACCCCGACACCATCGTATCTCCTCACATTATCGCAGGATATATCCCAATCAATCCAGAAAGCAAAAATGACCTGATAAATATTTGGAATAATAATAAGGGGAAATACGTTCTTCCAACCAACCCACAAAAATCTATTTTGTGGAGGTACAGTAAGTCTTATGAGAATTGGAAACCCAATGGCGTTATTGGTATCGATTACTCTTCAATGCTTTTTGGCATAGCTTCGTTAGATGAATACTTAGGAAAAGATTTTTTCTCTGACAATAACAATTTTTTTTCAAGTGAGAACCCCAACACAAGTGACAACCCTGGTTCATTAGACGAACCCTGTCAGCAAATCCATTTACCCGGCGGTTGGTTTACGTACTCTTCTTACGTTCAAGCTGAGAACAGGGATGCTGAAATTGTGATGAATTCCATCGATGATCAGTTACTTATCCTAAAAGACAATATGGGTAATGCGTACTTAACAGAATGGGGTTTTAATGGTATCGGTGAACTTGATTTCCGACAGGGGTATCAAATTAAAACCAACGCACCGGATATCCTTGAAATATGTGGCTTACAAATGCATCCCGAAGAACATGAGATTCTCATTGAGGCGGGATGGAATTCTATTTCTTACCTAAAAGATGTACCCACTTCGGTCGAAGAAGTAATGCAGGACTTAACGGACAATGAAAATTTAATTATTCTTAAAGATTACGAAGGAATGGCCTATTTCCCCGACCTAAATTTTAACGGTATTGGCAATATGCAACCGGGACAAGGATACAAACTAAAAAGCAATACAACCGGCACAATAAATTACCCTGCAGATGATCAAGCAAACAGACCTCTAACCTACGAGCCTGTGATCGCATTAAAAGACATGGTGCCTTTTCCAATTGGAATGTCTGTTCAAGCCAAAAATGTCATCACAAAAAACAAATACAGCAGAGCCTTAACAAAGGATTTCAATAGCTTAAGCGCAGAATACGAAATGAAAATGGACCCCATTTACAAGGGGCCTAATCAATATGATTTTAGTGGTGGAGATGCGATTGTAAGCTTTGCCAAAGAAAATGGTTTTCGCGTTTTTGGTCACGCATTAGTCTGGCATGCAGCAATTCCGAATTGGTTAAACAATTTTGATGGTACCGACCAGGAATTTGAAAATTTAATTGAGACATACATTAAAGCGACAGTGACTCATTTCGCTCAGGAAAAAACCATCATTAATGATGAAGAAGTTTCTGTCGTAGCAGGTTGGGATGTTGTTAATGAAGCTTTCACAAATCAAGCAGAAAATGCCGTTTTCAGACAACGAATGGGTGAAGATTATGTCGCTAAATGTTTCACCTGGGCACGTGAAGCAGACCCAAATGTTAAATTGTTTTACAACGATTACAACCTCGAATTTGACTTCAACAAAGTCAATCAGGTAACCAACATGATCGATGACTTTAGAGCTAATGGGATTCCCATTGATGGCGTCGGACTTCAAACTCACATTAATATCTCATATCCTCCAATAGCCACCTTCCAAAATTGTTTGGACTTACTATTGGAAAAAGATGTTTTGATCCATTTTTCCGAAATCGATATGACGGTAAACCGTGGAGAAGACATCACAGAATTGACTTACGAAAGAGCACTGGAACAAGAGAAAAGATACAAAGAAATCGTCGACCTTTACTTTTCAGTACCGGCAGATAAGCGCTTTGGGATAACTGTATGGGGATTACGAGATACGGAAAGTTGGCTTCTTGACTTTTATAACAATCCTAATGAATACCCTCTCCTCTTTGACGAGAACTTCAATCACAAAATTGCCCACAGAGGTTTTATTGAAGGCCTACATCAGGAGGACTAGTTTTACTCTCCCTCTTTCTGCAAACGTTGCTCGGTGTAATTTCTCCAACGATCTAATACATCCGAAAAATCCTTCGGTAATTCCGAATCAAACTGCACCCATTGTTCATCTTTTGGATGGTGAAAGCCTAATGATTTGGCATGTAAGGCATGACGTGGCATCACCTTAAAACAATTTTGAACAAACTGCTTGTACTTAGAAAAGGTTGTTCCTCTTAAAACCCGATCACCTCCATACACCTCATCATTGAATAAGGGATGACCAATGTGTTTAAAATGGGCTCTAATTTGGTGTGTACGGCCTGTTTCCAGCCTGCATTCAACCAAAGTAACATAACCAAAACGCTCTAAAACCGTGTAATGCGTAACGGCATGACGACCGTACTCTTCCCCTTCAGGAAAAACGTCCATGACCTTTCTATTTCTTAAGCTTCTACCAATATTCCCTGTAATGGTACCTTCATCTTCTTCGAAATCACCCCAAACCAAAGCCCGGTAACGTCGAGAAGTAATGCGATCAAAAAATTGCTTTTGTATATAAACCAAAGCAGGTTCGGTTTTTGCAACGACCAAGATACCTGATGTGTTTTTATCAATACGATGAACTAGACCTGGGCGCGTATCATCATCACTCTGGGCTAACTTGTCAATATGAAATTTTAAAGCATTTAAAAGTGTTCCCGTGTAATGACCATAACTGGGATGAACCACCATACCGGGCTCCTTATTTACGATAACTAAATCATCGTCTTCATGAACAATGGTTACGGGAATATCTTGTGGCACTAATGTCTTATCGCGCTTCGGGAAATCCTGAGTGACAAGAACAACATCCTTAGGCTTAATTTTATAACTGGACTTCACAGCCACATCATTAACAAGTATAAAATTCTGTTCAGCCAATTTCTGAACTTTATTACGGGTCATATTAGCGATTTGATTTGCCAAAAACTTATCAATTCGCATCATAACCTGATTGTCATCAACAATGAGCTTATGGTGCTCATAAGTTGTTTCTCCATCCATCTCAACTGGCGTATTTAATTCCTCTTCTTCCACTTCCTTCATCTTAATCGTTTAAAATACTATCCAATCTCGCTTTTAAACTATCTTGTCTCATCAACTCTAATGTATCTATAATTAAATGAGAACTATCTTCTGTAAACCATAAATTTACGAATGCACCTAAATCTAATCCTCTCGTTTCCGGTTCGGGCTCTTGTTTAAACACAAATGCATTAGGGGTATCTACAACAGAAATGTCGTAGTAAAACTCACCTTTATTCAGAGATAAATTCTGCAACCTCACATTCATATTTTTTTTCAAATCACCAATGAAATTTGGCATTTCTATTTGTCTACCCTGACCGTTTCCAAGAACCAAATCAAGCTTTGTTGACTTCTCTAATTTCTGATCAATTTCGACAATTGAATCTTGATAAAGAACACCTAAAACAACGTTCGCATGTTCATCATCCTCGTAAACAAAGGTCCCTATTCGGAATCCTTTGGCTTTCAAAACAGACATGTACTGACGTAGGGAACGATCTGTGTAATCAGGCAAAGCAATCAAACTGACGTTTTTGGGATTTACCGTTAAATACAATTCTCTGTCTTGTTTCACTCTAGATCCAGCTTTTGGTAATTGATCAATTACAGAACCTCTAGGATAATCAGCATTATAAGCCCCTGAATCTACGACTGAGAAACGCAGTTGAAGGCTTGAAAGTGTATCTTCAACTTCATAAATGGAAAAACTTCGAATATCAGGAACAAGAATAGACTCGCCATGCATCGTCATTTTCTCTAAAGCACGGAGGGATCCATACACTAGTGCCATCATAACAAAAACACCTAAACACAGGTGGACAATAATTCGTTTCATAGATCGATCTTACGGTCGGTAAAGATAGGAAACAGTTGGAAGTTTTCAATTGACAATTGACAATCAATTGTCGGTAAGATGGACTTTCATATCTTCGCCATTCAATAAAAACAAATCTAAACAATAAATATGAAGACTATTGTAGAAACTTCTCAGGCTCCTGCACCCATAGGACCGTATTCTCAAGCTGTACTTTCAGGAAATACATTGTACACCTCAGGTCAAATTGCTATTAACCCGGAAACCGGGGACTTAGTAATGAGTTCCATAGAAGAAGAAACCCATCAGGTGATGAATAATGTAAAGGCTGTATTAGCTGAGGCAGGAATGACCTTCGACCACGTAATTAAATCGTCCATTTTCATTTCTGATATGGATAATTTTGGTCGAATCAATGAAGTCTATGGTCAATATTTTACGGCTGATTTTCCAGCCAGAGAAACTGTTGAAGTAGCTCGATTACCAAAAGATGTAAATGTGGAAATTTCGATGATTGCAGTGAAGTAGTTAAAAATTAAAGACTGAAAGTTAAAGATTAAAATTTCTCTTGATCTTCCGTACCAAAAAGCTTTCAACTCTCAGATTAAACGAAGATAAAAAGCGCTCCCTCCGGGAGCGTTTCCCCTTCCTAAAGGTTTTAGCCCAAGGTTTAGGAAGGTGTTCGTTGGAGTAAAACCCGAGGTTAAGAAAGGGTTTACGATCAACCCAACCATTTCCCAAACAACATTTTCTGCCGATCGGATGTTTTTTTCATAGGTACGACCTTGTACTTTGGATAATATGTTGTTGTCTTCAATGGCACTTCAATATCGATCGTTTCAAAACGTCTTTTCAATTTTAACTTTACACGGTCTTTTGTCATGAAAGACTCTAAAAGTTCTTTCGTTATTTGCTGTTCATCTATCGCAATAATAACATCGCCCTC